>VOFC01002575.1_pt1 | contig 90143 bp, 138 predicted proteins | sample 5384161 | NCBI WGS metagenome assembly VOFC01 (sample SAMN12384722, study PRJNA508395) | human gut metagenome | isolation source: healthy gut B | host: Homo sapiens | reverse complement strand
CATGCAGGCGAGTTGCAGCCTGCAATCTGAACTGAGACCGAGTTTTGGATTGGCTCCACCTCACTTGTCTTCGCTGCACTTTGTTATCGGCCATTGTGTACGTAGCCCAGGTCATAAGGGGCATGATGATTTGACGTCGTCCCCACCTTCCTCCGATTTGTCACTGGCAGTCTCGCCAGAGTGCCCAACTTTAAGATGGCAACTGATGATAGGGGTTGCGCTGTTGCGGGACTTAACCCAACATCTCACGACACGAGCTGACGACAACCATGCACCACCTGTCACCTGATTCCCGAAGGCACTCAAGCATATCTCTACTGATTCCAGGGATGTCCCAGGTAAGGTTCTTCGCGTTGCTTCGAATTAAACCACATACTCCACTGCTTGTGCGGGCCCCCGTCAATTCCTTTGAGTTTCAACCTGCGGTCGTACTCCCAGGTGGGATACTTATTGTGTTAACTGCGGCACAGAAGGGGTCGATACCTCCTACACCTAGTATCCATCGTTTACGGTGTGGACTACCAGGGTATCTAATCCTGTTTGCTCCCCACACTTTCGCGCCTCAGCGTCAGTTGTCGTCCAGAAAGCCGCCTTCGCCACTGGTGTTCCTCCTAATATCTACGCATTTCACCGCTACACTAGGAATTCCGCTTTCCTCTCCGATACTCAAGGCTGTCAGTTTTCAATCGCAGCCCCCCAGTTAAGCCCCGGTATTTCACGACTGACTTGACATCCGCCTACGCGCCCTTTACACCCAGTAAATCCGGACAACGCTTGTCACCTACGTATTACCGCGGCTGCTGGCACGTAGTTAGCCGTGACTTTCTCACAAGGTACCGTCACTGTCTTCTTCCCTTGCGACAACAGTTTACAATCCGAAGACCTTCTTCCTGCACGCGGCGTTGCTGCGTCAGGGTTGCCCCCATTGCGCAATATTCCCCACTGCTGCCTCCCGTAGGAGTCTGGGCCGTGTCTCAGTCCCAATGCGGCCGATCAACCTCTCAGTTCGGCTACAGATCGTTGACTTGGTGAGCCGTTACCTCACCAACTATCTAATCTGACGCGAGTCCATCCATAAGCGATAAATCTTTCATAATTAAATCATGCGATTTTATTACAATATGCGGTATTAGTCCACGTTTCCATGGATTATCCCCCTCTTATGGGCAGGTTACTCACGCGTTACTCGCCCGTCCGCCACTTTCCTCTTTAAACGTCATCCCGAAAAGATCTGTTCAAAGATTCTCGTTCGACTTGCATGTGTTAGGCACGCCGCCAGCGTTCGTCCTGAGCCAGGATCAAACTCTCGTTTAAATGGTTATATTAAAGCATTTCCTATATACTCGATTGTTTGTTAGCTCTAATTACTAACTGACTTCTCTTCGTAATTTTATCCGAATTTCTGTCATAAAAAACTCAATAGTTTTACATTTGCAAAGCAAATGTTTGACATAAAACCTGCACTATTTATCTTTCAATGTACATGCTCTCTTGCGACAGCTTGTTTATTCTATCACATCGTTTTCAGTTTGTCAAGACTTTTTAAAAGTTTTTTGAAAAAGTTTTTAACTTCTTCTCAACCCGAACACTTCTCTTCCCGTGTTCTTTAGCCCTCTCAACTGACGACTTGATTATTATACACTCTATTACCCCTTTTGTCAACACTTTTTTCATTTTTTTTTCAACTTTTTTTTTTTTCTTTTTGCTACACTATATATTGTGGATCACTTTCTTTCATATATACTATTCATGCTATAAAAAAAAAAATATGCCGACTTCCGTCGGCATATTTCATATTAATCTTGTTTTTCTTCTTTTTCTTTTCTTTGAAAACCATCTTAAGCAAATCAATACCGATTATCATATTTTCGGTAAACGGATTAATTACAACCGCCTCAACAGGATTCTTTTCATCATACACCACTGTAACGCATTGCTCGAAGTTAAGTTTCAATAATACACCCGACGGTGACTTTTGAACCATAGATTCTTCATCAGTAAATATAGGTAGAAATACCTTCTTATCCGTACTTGTCAAAAATGCCGGGTTAAATACAGTTCCCTCTTTCAATATTACATTACCGTTTTCAAGTTTTTCAAACGGATCTTCCATTATTACATACTGACGGAAGCAAAAAACTTTCTGCCTGACAGCATTTTTAATACAGCAATCAAATTCTGTTGATTTCTTTCTTGTTTAAATGCTTTCACCTTTGATTTAAAAACTTCATTTTCAAAAAGCTATGTCGTCTTTAGGTGCTTGTTGCGGTTGTTCTTCCGCTTTTTCTTCTTTGTTGCCGCTCATTATTTCATCATAAGCCTTGGATATTTCATCTTTTAGTTCATTATCCTCTTGAGTTGAAACTTTTTCGTTTCTTCTTTTTTGTTCTTTTTAAATATTGCCATTTTTCAATCCTCACTATTTATCATATTACTTCTATTATACATATTAACAAATAGTTTGTCAATGACAAAAAGTTTTACGCCTCCGGCATTACTATTGCGGCAATAATATATAGGCAAGCACACCTGTACCGAATGCAAGACACGATAACAATACCACACCCAATCTTACCAAAGTAGAATCAATATTGAAATATTCGGCAATACCGCCGCACACGCCACATATTTTTTCTGTCAGTTGAACTTCTAAACAGTTTCTTCATTATAATCACCCTCCATATTATCTGTTCCGAATTCTTTAAAGAAATCATTTATATCATAATTATAATCATCATACATATTATTAGGATCTATTCTTGTTTCGACGTTAATTCCAATTCCGCGAAGTGCTTTTTCAACATCAGCGCCCATCACAACACCGCTTGCACACAACGCAATTCCGAGTGCGACCGACACAGCACAGATAATAAGTACAACTTTTGTTATAGTCTTTCTCATTTTGTCCTCCTTATCCATCACGCTTTTTTATTAAAAAGTCTTGAGCCTAAATCAACGATTTTTCTGATTACCCACGGGAACAGTTTTATACATACAACCACAGTCGCCCAAGCTATAAACAATCCCAAGCCGAAGAATATACATCCAACGCCTATTTGCATAACCATATTCGTAAATCCCGCGTGAGCAAAAAAGCTTTTAAGTATCATTCCCGCACCGCCGAGCCACATTGAAACACCGCTGAAAAATGCAAACGGAAAATACACAATATACTGAATATTATCGCTACCACAAAAATCCGACTGCTATTGCCAACGGTATAAGTATCGGCGACAATAATATCAGAATAATTATCAATGCCCATATTCCGACACCGTTTTTCTTTGGCGGTTTAATGTTTGCGTTGCTGTTTGCTACGTGCGTTCTGTAATAATTTTGTGCCGCATATTTAGAGCTTCCGAATCTTTCAATCACTTTTTCGTCCGGCTCACTGCCGTTGAAATATGATTCAAAATATTTTTCGGCTTTTATTACTTCCTCATACGGCATAAATCCAAGTTCTTTTTTTGATTTCGTCTAAAAATTCTTCCTTAGTCATTAAGCCTCATCCCTTTCATTAAATCCAATTTTGACGTTACCCATTCCGCATTTTACATTAATATTATGCGACGCGCCGATATTGTTATCCAACTTACTTCCTGCACCATGAATTTTCGTGCCGCCAATATCAACGCAGCCCATACCCGCCGTCGCCGACATATTAAAGTTGTCTGCACTGTTTGTGAGTGTTAGTGTTACATTACCCATTCCGCAGTCAACATTCACGTCACCGTTCATACTGCAACTGCCGACTATGTCACCCATTCCACACTTCATATCCAAATTCTGAGAATACATATTTTTAATTTCACATTTTCCCATACCGACTTCAACTTTTGTATTATCGGCTGACAATCCCGACACAAGAATATTTCCGGCGGTTAATTTCATAACAGCTTTCTTTTGCATGAAATCCCTTTGGTATTATTATAGAAACAACCCCGTTTTCATTATTTCCGATAGTCTTTGAACCCTCAACTGTCCAAGTATTGTTTGCAATATAACTTTTAACCTTTACTTCACCGGCTGACATTGTATCAACCGCAAAGCTGTCTCCAGTTCTGAATTCAAAATTTCCTGCTTTCAAGTCAAGATATATATTTTCAATATCGGAGCAAGTTTGAACTGTTGCATTTGAAACAGCAATTTGTTGATTGGTCTTGTTGCCGAGAAATTTTATAAGCAATACTATTACCACAACAAGAATTACAATTCCGGTTATCCCCGGAAGAGCGTTTCTTATCATATTTAATACAGGTACGCCAAACCCAACCGCCAATATACATACAAGCACTGTTTTCCAAGAAATTTGGTTATTGTGTTTTGCACTTTCATCATTAACGGTTTTTCTGTCGTAATACTCATTTTTAAACTCTTCCGCCACTTTATGCGGAGTACCCATTTCCGCAATCACTTTTTCTTCGTCATCTCCGGCGTCATTGATATATTCATCATAATAACGAATAGCGTCATCAAGCTCATCTTTCGGAAGAAAACCAAGCTCACGCCTTAACGCCGCAAGAAATTCCGTTTTATTCATCATCTATCACTCCCTCAAATATATTTGTTATAGTCGCTTTGTAGTTCTGCCATTCGTCACGGTACATATCAAGCTGTTTCCGACCTCTGTCGGTTATCTTGTAATAACGCCTGTTTCGTCCGGAATACTCTTTGTCATAAATTTCAAGACAATCGTCCTTTTGCAATCTGCGAAGAACGGGATATAAAGTAGATTCCGATACATCAAGTTCGTTTTTAAAACTCTTGTTATTTCATATCCGTAAGTGTCCTCTTTTTTTCACTATTGCAAGTACGAGTGCGTCAAGCAGTGCCGCATTAATATTAAATATCATATATTCACCGCCTTTTACTGTTTTATTTATAATATGTTTTAATTTAATGATATTATATATCGTATAATATTATTTGTCAATAGTATATTATTTTTTTTATTTATATATTGCAAACTTATTGAAAATTAGATATAATAGAAGTGTAAAATAAAAGAAAGAAGGTAAATTTCAAATGAAAATTGCTTTAATTAACGAAAACAGCCAAGCTGCAAAGAATGGCGTTATTGTTGAAACACTAAAGAAAGTTGTTGAACCGCTTGGTCACGAAGTATTTAACTACGGTATGTACTCAGCTGACGATGCAGAACAACTTACATATGTACAAATCGGTATTCTTGCCGCAATACTTCTAAACTCAGGTGCAGCTGACCTTGTAATCACAGGTTGTGGTACAGGTGAAGGTGCTTGCCTTGCTTGTAACGCATTCCCTGGTGTACTTTGCGGTCACGTTGTAGATCCTACAGACGCTTATCAGTTTACACAGGTTAATAACGGTAACTGTATCGCAATGCCTTTCGCAAAAGGCTGGGGCTGGGGTGCTGAACTTAACCTACAATATGTGTTTGAAAAACTGTTCGTTGAAGAATGGGGCGGCGGTTATCCTAAAGAAAAAGAGCAGTTCCTGAACAGAGAAATGCTAAAATTCTTAACGAAGTTAAAAAGGTTACTCACAGAGATCTTCTTGATATTCTTCCTAACCTTGACCAAGACCTTGTCAAGGGGTGCTGTTGCAGGTAAGCAATTCAAAGACTTGTTCTTCGCTAACTGCAAGTGCGATAAGATTGCCGAATACGTTAAGACAATCGTTGATTAATTTTGCTTTTTAAACAGGTGTGCAACGCATACCTGTTTTTTTTTTGCGGATTTTTATATTGCCACCACTCCGTCACTTCGTGACACCTCTCCTCAAGGAGAGGCTTTCAAAACTCCCATTGAGGGGAGCTGTCGACGTAGTTGACTGTGGGGTGGCTTCACTATTTTTCGGTTATCTCGCTCAACGGGCGACCTATGGTCGCCCCTACATATTTTTCTTCATACTGTCTAAAAAATAATACACATATGACTTCGTAAGCAGGGGCGGTCATTGGCCGCCCTCAAACTCACTTCGTACGTAACATCAAGGTGCTGTCCCTTGCTTTCAGCTTTACCACACCAAAATACATACAAAAAAAAGGTCGTTTCCGACCGCTTAAATCACTTTGACAATCTATCAAATTCTTTAAAATAATCTCTCGTTTCTTTCGCGACAACACCGCTAAGTGCGATAAGTGCAATAACGTTTGGTATCGCCATAAGTCCGTTAAAGATATCCGCAAGATTCCAAACAGCCGCAACAGTAAGGTACGGACCGATAAACACTGCAAGTACATATATCCATCTATAAACCTTAACAACAGTTTTATTTCTGTTTGATAGGTATTCAAGACAACGTTCGCTGTAATAGTCCCAGCCGAGAATCGTGGTAAATGCAAAGAAGGCAAGACAAATCATAAGAACAAATGATGACACAACTGATGGGAACGGAAGACCGCTTTGGAATGCTTCTGTCGTTATCGCAACACCCTTTAAGTCAGGATTTGCCCATGAACCCGCAATTACGATTGCAAGACCTGTCATGGTACAAATAACGATAGTATCAATAAATGTACCTGTCATTGAAACAAGACCTTGACGAACTGTATCCTTAGTTTTTGCCGCAGCAGCCGCAATAGGCGCGGAACCAAGACCTGCCTCGTTTGAGAATATACCTCTTGCAACACCGTTTTGCATTGCTGCCATCATTGCACCAAGTACGCCTCCGGCAACCGCTCTGATTCCCTGTATGCCGTCACCGTATCCAAACGCACCTTGAACAATTTGCACAATCGCATTAGGAATTTTTGTAACATTGCAGAGTAACAACAACACAGCAAATACAACATAAAGCAATGCCATAAACGGTACAACAACTTGTGATACATTAGCAATTCTCTTGATACCGCCAATAATAACAAGTGCCGTACATACCGTTACAATAAGACCGGCAATTACAACCACCCAAGAAATATCTCTGCCGAACAAATGAATTGCCCAGCTTGTATTCGGGTCAAAGAAATTAGTAACCGCACTTGCGATACCGTTTACCTGTGTAAAAGTACCTATACCCATAAGACCTACACAAACACCGAAAAACGCAAAAATCTTTGCAAGCCACTTCCACTTTTTCCCCATACCGTTTTCTATGTAATAGAAAGGTCCGCCAAGAACGTGACCTTCTTCATCTATAGTACGATACTTAATAGCCAAGAAACCCTCGGTATACTTTGTAGCCATTCCGAAAAATGCCGCTACAATCATCCAGAACAACGCACCCGGACCGCCTGCCGCAAGAGCAGTTGCAACACCGACAATATTACCTGTTCCGATAGTCGCCGAAAGTGCCGTACACAAAGCACCGAAACTTGTAACTTCGCCTTCTCCGCCTTCTTCGTTTTTAACCATAAACTTCAAAGCCTTACCGAGGTGTCTTACCTGCAATCCTCTTACTCTGATTGTAAGATAAATACCCGTAAAATTATCAATACAATAAGCGGAACTCCCCATACAAATCCGTCGATTTTATTTAAAATCTCGCCGAACGTCTTAAAACCTTCACCTGTCATTTTCCTTATCAATCCTTCCTTTTTACAAAAAATACAATAAAATTTTATCACATATCGCAAAGATTGTCAATTAACGATATTTCCAAAACATTTAAACACATTTTATGCAACTTTAACGTAATAAAGTACAAAACAAAAACAGTATCTTTAAGAAAAAGATACTGTTTTTTAAATCATTCTATGAAAAACTGTCCGAAAGACAATTATTCATACGGGTCTTGGACCGTATTAGTTGTTTTTGTTTTGCGAAACATTCACTGCAATATACAGGCTTGTCGTTTCTCGGTTCAAACGGAACTTTGTCAACCTTACCGCAAGATGCACAAATTATTTCATACATCTCCTTGTTTTGACGCATACTGTTCTTTCTTGCCTGACGACATTCCTTACAGCGCTGAGGTTCATTTTCAAAACCCTTTTCAGCGTAAAATTCCTGTTCACCGGCTGAGAATGTAAATTCCTTACCGCAATCCTTACATACTAATGTCTTGTCTTCGTACATTGTTTTTACCTCACTTTGGTTATTTGTTTGTTTTCTGCCTTCAATAATTCCCCTCGTCGCCCTCACGCAAAGCGCTTTCAAGTTTTTTTTTAATACGTTGGACGGCATTGTCAACCGCTTTCGTATCTTTCCCCCAACTTTTCCGCAATTTCCTGATAGGAAAGTCCCTCAAGATAATATACAAGCACTTCTGTTTCAAGCTTGCTGAGTACTTTATTGATTTTATACTCCATACCATCCATATTCTCTCAATCAATCAATATGGCCTCAGGGTCTTGAAGCTCACTGAACGCTATGATGTCAAGCAAGGTTGTATCGCTGTCATCGTCATAAGTATTCTTATCAAGTGATACATAAGAATTTAAGGGAAGGTGTTTTTTTCTCGACGCCGCTTTAACGGCAGTTATAATGTGCCTTGTCACGCATACTCCTGCAAAGACTTTAAAAAACGGAAATCTGTCGCCGTCAAAATCCATAACGGCTTTGTACAGTCCTATAAGTCCCTCCTGAATAATATCGTCATCATCGGCACCGGCAAGAAAATAAGGTTTTGATTTTGCATAAACAAGATTTTTATATCTCGACAATATCGCCTCCAAAGCTTCGTTATCACCGTTTTGAGCGGCTTTAACAAGTTCTTCGTCCGATAACGTCTTTAGATTTTTTCTTTCCGTTTCCAATACCGTCACCTATTCTTCCCTCTGATATAAGTACAAACCGTAGTATATCATTTTAATTCCAAAAAGTCAAGGAATATTTGTAAAACCTGCAAAAAATATTTTATTTCTAATTTATAATTATACAACACTTTTCACAATGCGACATTTTATTTCAAAGTGAACAAAAAATGACTGCCGATAAACCGACAGTCATTTTTCGTTAGCAGTACATATCCTTGTATGCCGCAATACAATTCTTAATAACTTCTTTCGCCTCGTCCGGACCAAGCACCTCATTTACAACAGTTTCCTTACCCTCAAAGAGATTTATACACTCTGAAGAAGTGAGAAATTTCGCTGAAAGTATGTTGAGGTAATTGGTTAATATCCTTAAATTCCGCATATGACGGGTCATTAAACGGAATTGCGATTATTTTTCATCGACTTGGTCATCATCAATCATTTTCATAACACCAATCGGATAACATTCAACAAGCGTCATCGGAACTATTGATTCCTGACAAAGCACAAGAACGTCAAGCGGGTCATTATCCGCCGCATACGTTCTCGGAATAAATCCGTAGTTTGCAGGATAGTGAGTTGATGTGTAAAGTACGCGGTCAAGACGCAAAAGTCCTGTTTCCTTATCCATTTCATACTTGTTTTTAACGCCTTTCGAATTTCGATTACCGCCATAAATTTTTCAGGTGAAATTCTTCTTGGGTTAATATCGTGCCAAATGTTAGACATACCTTATCTCTCCTTTTTATCATTTTTTAGACTGTATTATAACAGTTTTGTTTCTTGGTCCCATTCAACGGTACAATCAAGCGATTCGCTTACTGCTCTTAAAGGTACCATTGTTTTATCATTCATAAGTTGTGCAGGCTCGTTAAGTTCCGGTTGTTTTTCGCCGTTCACATAAAATTCCTTGCTGTTTATTGTCATTGTTATAGTTTTATCTGCCGTTTTTGCAATGATTTGTTGCACACCGTTTTCATCAACCCATTCAACTTCTGCATTCAATGCCTCGAAAATCGTACGCATAGGCACAAGTGTAGAGTCATTTTTTATAACAGGGTCTTGCGTCGGGAACTGCAAAGTCTGACCGTCAAGAACTACAGTCACAATATCAGGCTTTTTGCTAAGTTCACTCAAACTGCTGTAATCTTCAAACAGCACAACAGGCTTTTCGTCAAATCTTACACCCTTTGCACGAATATAAGTTTTCTGACTTGCATTGCTTTCAATATGAGAAATTCTGAAATCATCTTGATCCTTTAAATTATCTCTGTTTGAAATTTGATTTTGAGTTAAATTATCCGTATTGTTTTTATCGTCACCAAACCACATTCTGTCGTATGACGCAACGAACGCATCCGGAATATTGCTTTCTGTCAAAGCCGCTCTTGCCGCCGCAACCGAATCCTTATAATTATCAGGGATTCATAACAGTCTGCAATCCCTCACCCAACGTATATGAATAATATGTTTTACCGTTTGCCCAAACATTTTCTTCACGGCCGTCCTCATTTACAGTCTTTTCAATTTTTCACTTTCGGCTGTAATTCGTCCGTATCGGGATCAAGCATATACATTTGAAGAAGATATGTCGTATCAACACTGCTGAACGTTTCAACACCTATATATTTCTTATTTCCGACAGGGATAGTAAAAACGTTTGCATAAGAATTACCGTAATTTGCAATTAAATCGGTATCTATCGAGCCAAGGAACGTAACACCGTTTTCGCCGCCTTGATAAACCGATACACCGCTGCTCTCAACAGTAATAAGTTCATTGTCAAAGTCCATATCTATATCATCGTAAAATGCAGAGATAAGTCCCGAAAAATAATTATTTACATTGTCATATTCATTTTCGTGACCGGCAAATGACGCCGCAAAATCACAATAACCGACCTGAGGACCAATCACTGTCGAAATAAACTTATTATAAGCATATATGTTATCTTTTGCAAATGCACTTGTGCCTAAAAAGCATTGCACCGGCAAGTACCGCACTGACCGTTTTTTTTTAATTTCATAATTAAACTACCCCTTCTTCGGGACATTTATCACAATCCCGACTTTAAATCTTTTATTTTTTTCACGAAGATTATTAATTCTTTCTTCTACACTCTCACCGGTTGCAATAGACTTAACGATTGCACTGCCGACAATAGCGCCGTCGAAATATTTTGTAAGTTCCTTAACCTGCTTGCCGTTTGAAACACCAAATCCCACGCAAGCCGGAACGTCAGTATATTTCTTTATTGTTCCCACAAATTCATCAAAATTTGTGACAAATGATGATTTCTCACCCGTAACGCCGAGTGAAGAAATACAATACAAAAATCCTTTTGCGTCTTTCGCAATATTTTTAATTCTGTCTTTTGAAGTCGGTGATACAAGGCTTATCTGATATACACCGTATTTTTCGGTATATTCCTTGATTTCATCGCTTTCTTCATAAGGCAAATCGGGAATAATAAGTCCGTCAACACCTGTTTCCTGACAACGTTTAAAGAATTTTTCAATTCCGTATTGTACCATTACATTATAGTAAAGCAAAAATACCATAGGTACTTCCACATTATTTCTGATTTTTCGGACAAGTTCAAACACCTTGAAAATATCCACACCTTGCGCCAAAGCTCTTTCATCGGCACGCTGAATTACAGGACCGTCCGCCGCAGGATCCGAAAAAAGGTACGCCCAATTCAATAAGGTCAACGCCCTCCTCCTGCATTGTGTATATAGCCTTTTCACTCACTTCCATGTTAGGGTCGCCTACCGTCAAAAATGTAATAAGCGCCTTTCTGCCGTCTGCTTTCACCTTAGCAAATCTCTCGTCTATTCTATTCATTCTCATAACTCCTCACTGTCTCTATAAATTTCTTTATCTTCTGTTCATCTTTAAAACCGTCCGTTTCAACCGAAGAAGAAATATCCACTCCGACAGGCTTAAAAATATTAATACCCTCTATAACATTTTCGGTTTTAATTCCTCCGGCAAGCATAATCGGCTTATCGGTCTTTATCCTACTGCCGCCGTGCCAGTCAAAAGTTTGACCGCTGCCACCGTACTCTTTATCAGTATACTTGTCTAAAAAGCAGTCTGTCAACCCCTTTTTACATCATAAATATCTTCTCCGTCACGCACTCTTACGGCTTTCCAAATTTCACATTTGCAGTCAAGGTTTGAAATATACTCCTCGTTTTCATCTCCGTGAAGCTGAACAACGTCAAGCTTTGCTACCTGTATCGCCTCATTTATCTTTTCATACGTTGCATTGACGAACACACCGACTTTTTTATATTCTTATCAAGATTTTTCGTGATTTCAGCAACCGTTTCTGGTGTGACTTCACGTTTGCTCTTTGCGAATATAAAACCGATGTAATCGGGTTTGTACTTATTAATTATATCTATATCTTCCTTTACGGCGAATACCGCATATTTTAATTTCCATATCTCAAATTATCAACAGCTTTTTTTTTTTATATCCTTTTCACGCATAAACGCCTCACCGATAAGTGCGGCGTCAAACTTTAATCCTCTCAGATATTCAAAGTCACTGTGTTTCCTTATCGCACTTTCCGCAACCTTTACTTTACCGTCGGGTATCAGCGGTAAAAGTCTTTCGCACGTCGTTATATCCTCGTCAAACGTCTGAAGATTTCTGTTGTTTACGCCTATTATCCTGCCGTATTCAACCGCTCTTTTGACTTCTTCTTCGTTGTGCGTTTCAACAAGCACATCAAGTCCGATACTGTCTGCCAAAGCGTGAAACTTCTTGTATTCCGCGTCGGTAAGTGCCGCCATTATAAGCAAAATTGCGTCCGCACCGTACAGTTTAGCCTCATATATCTGATACTCGTCAACCGTAAAATCCTTGCGAAGTACGGGAATGCTGAATTTACTTTTAATATCCTTAACAAATTCTATATTGCCTTTAAAATATTCCGGTTCGGTAAGTACCGACATTGCTTGAATATTGCATTTGTCATATTCTTCGGCAATCTTCATATGGTCAAAATCTCCGCGTATAAGTCCCTTTGACGGCGATGCTTTTTTTATTTCCGCAATAATTGAAACATCATCAATCGACACAAGTCCGTTTTGAAATTCGGTACTTTAAGTTCCGCTTTATCCAAAGCCTTTAAAAGCTCGCTTGGGCTTAAATTTTCTTTCGCCTTCGCTACTCTGATTTTCGTAGATGCAATAATTTTATCAAGTATCATATCAAATTCCGCAGCCTTTCTTCTTAATTAAATTTCTTAGTTTCAGCCACAAATTCGTTTACTTTATCCATAACCTTACCGCTGTCAATAGTCTGTTTTTGCGATTTCGACAGCCTCTTTGTATGAATCTGCTTTACCGCCGATATATATACCTGCCGCACTGTTAAGAACGATAATATCGCGTCTTGAACTCTTTTCGCCGTTAAAAATACTTTTTGCGATTTCGGCATTTTCCTTACCGTCACCGCCGGTAATATCGCTTGCAGCCGCATATTCGATACCGTAATCGTGTGGATCGATTTCATACACGACAATCTTACCGTCAATAATTTCGTTTACCAATGTTTTACCCGTAACCGTAATTTCGTCCATACCGTCACTGCCGCAAACGATCATAGCGCGTTTAACGCCCATTTCACTCATTACCTTAGCAAAAAACGCTGACTTTTTCAGGTGAGAAAACACCTATAACCTGTCTTGATGCATTTGACGGATTTGAAAGCGGTCCAAGCATATTGAATATAGTTCTGATACCGATTTGTTTTCTGATAGGTCCTACATTTTTCATTGCCTTATGGAACTTCATAGCATTCATAAAGCCCATACCTGTTTCATTTATACATTGCTCAACCTGTTTCGGCTCAAGCATAATGTTTGCACCGAGTGCCTCAAGCAAATCGGACGCACCGCTCTTTGAAGATGCGGCTCTGTTTCCGTGCTTTGCCACAGTCACACCTGCCGCCGCACAAACAAACATTGATGTTGTCGATATGTTAAACGAATTAGCACCGTCACCGCCCGTTCCGACAAAGTCTATGTACTCATCAGTATCAAGCTTGACGCTGCCGCCCTTTGACTTCATCATTTCCGTACAACCGACAATCTCGTCTACCGTTTCGCCTTTCATGCGAAGTGCCGTCAAAAATGCCGACACCAACACCGGTGACGCTGTACCCTCAAGCATCATATCCATTGCTTTTGTAGCCTCTTCACGCGTAAGATTTTGTCCTTCTGTTACTTTTTTTTAATAGTTCTTTCATAATTATAGTCCTCCTCTAATCTCAGGCAAAATGTAAAAAGAAAAGCCCGTTTTTGACCAAAACGAGCGTAATATCCCTATAGAATATAAAACATCTTTTTTAATTTTGCTCATCTCGTCTAATCTAAATTTATTATAGCATAGCATAACAAAAAATGCAATACCGGAAAATCGAATTTTCTACATTATTTTTTCAAATTTCCCTTTGTAATATTTGTTTAAATATTGTATAATAAATGTATCAATGAAACAGGGGTGAAAAACTTAATGAAAAGTTTCGATATAAAAACAAAAATTTATTTCGGTGACAATGCACTTGACAGACTTGCAGACCTTCCTTATAAGAAAGCGCTTATCATCACAGACCCGTTTGTTGTAAAGAGCGGTATGCTACAGATGATTACATATCGTTTAAACGACGGTTATACTGAATTTGACGTATTTTCAGACGTTGTTCCGGACCCACCGATTGAAAAAATTTCTCTTGGTGTTAAGGCAATGCTTGACTATGATCCTGACGTTGTTATCGCAATCGGCGGCGGCAGTGCCATTGACAGCGCAAAATCAATTCGTGAATTTGCAACAAGAGCATCTCAAAAAGAAGTTGCACTTATCGCTATTCCTACAACTTCCGGTACAGGCAGTGAAGTTACAAGTTTTGCCGTTGTATCTGATCCGGCAAATGATATAAAATATCCGCTTGTATCAGACAGTATGTTGCCGACAGAGGCTATTTTGGACGCCGACCTTGTAAAGAGTGTTCCGGCAAACGTAACAGCCGACACAGGTATGGATGTACTTACTCACGCAATTGAAGCCTATGTAAGTATCAACAACAACGAATTTTCAGCCGCACTTGCAGAAAAAGTCAATCGAGATATGCGGTACTTTTTCTACTTCGTTCATATCTTGACAATAACGATACACACGCAAGAAAGAAAATGCACGTTGCGTCATGTCTTGCAGGTCTTGCATTTAACAGTGCATCACTTGGTCTTAACCACGGTATTGCTCACGCAATCGGTGCTAAATTCCACATTCCGCACGGCAGAGCCAATGCAATGTTACTTCCTCACGTTATCGAATACAACTCAGGAATTAACAAACATTCAAGAAGTCAAAGCCACTATCCTAAGTGCGTTGAAAAGTATGTAAACGTTGCTAAACTTCTTGGTGTAAATAACTTCAATGAAATCACAACAGTTCGCGCTCTTGTAAGCTGGATTCAGTTTATGTTAAAGGAAATGAACGTTCCTGTTTCGGTTTCACAATGCGGTGTTGACAGAACAGAATACTTCAATGCAATCGACTCAATGGCTGAAAAAGCTCTTGCAGACGCTTGTACAGCAACAAATCCTCGCGTACCTACGAAGGAAGAAGTTGTTCAAATTCTTGAACATTTATACGAATAATATTATAAATACAACAAATTCGGGCGTGCTTTTTAACACGTCTATTTTTGTAAAAACTACTATATTGGGAGGATTTTCGTATGAATCAAATCAATCGAAAAAGCAAAATATCCTCGTTTTTTGAACTGCTTTCTTCACATTGTGAATATATTATGACTTTCGCTTTGGGATTGCTTATGATTGTTCAACGATTTTTGAGCGGAGTATACAAGCCTGTTATGGACGACTGGTTTCTGTACGGTGATTTGTATAAAGGTATATCAAACCGACTTGCAAACTTTGCAATTCCGAACGAAAAGTTTGCAATACGCCCGCTCGCAGGAGTGTTTGACTGTTTCGTAAACGCACCGTTGTTTAATCATTTGTGGATTGTCGAATTGTTTTTGACATTTTCACTGCTTTTCGGTTCATTTCTGATTATAAAAGCACTTCGCAGAAACAATTTTGCAAGCGGCGGATTCTTCTTGTGCCTTGTGTGCCTTTTTTCCTGTTGGACTTGAGGCTACTTATTGGATTGCCGCCGCAACAAGAGTTGTATATTCACTGCTGTTTATAGGTTGTGCCACACTTTCGCTTGATTACTGTTATAAATCGGATAAAGTGAAATTTTTAGTTATGTTTGCCGTATTCGGTATGCTCAGTGTATGTTTTTACGAACCGGCAATAGTGGTTTATATCATACTTACGCTTTTCATTGTTTGGAACAATTATAAGAATAAAAAGATTTGCTTCCGCTTGCAATAATGGCGGCACATATAGCGATTATCGGAATTTACTACATTTTAAATTCCGGTTCCGGCGAAAATAGAATCGCGAGGCGGTTTCCTTGAAACAGATATATTGGAGCATACCGCACTCGTTACCGATTATACGAAAAATATATTCACCGATTTTACAAATTCAATATTTAAAAACGGTTACGATAAAAGGTATTATTATCGTTTTCGGCGGTCATAAATTTATAAAAATATTACTTATCGCAATACTTTCGATTATATTCGGTGTATTTTCGGCTGTATGTATTAAAAAGCGTAAATTTTCTTGGAAAATCCTTGTGCTTGGAATTGTGATGTTTTTCGGCGGACTTTCGCTAAACTACATTCTCGGTTCTGACAGAATACCGTTAAGACTTGTATTTTCGCATATCTCGGAATAGGCATAGTAATTGATGAACTTATAGTTCTTTTACCGCTATCGTTTAGCAGAATTTTATGTGCGGTTTTACTTACAGTTTCGGCATTTTCATTTACAGTTACAGGTATCGGTGAAGTAAGCGATTATCAAAAAAACATCTGACATTGACGTCGCTCTTACATCACAGCTTATAAACCTTGACACCAAAGAGAATATCACGAATACAGACAAAAACGTATATGTATTCAGCGGTCAGCATTACTATGACGAAACAAAATGTGTAAGCTGGCTCGATCATATAAGAGGCGTCAGCGGTAATTATGCTGATTTTACAGGTTGTATGCGACATATCACCGGCGCTGCGAATACAAATAACGTTATGCCTTTCACTTACGGAGATATTCATAAACTTAAACCGTTTATTGATATTGAGGGTGTTTGCAATTTTATAATATAGAATATGACAGAACAATCGTTCCCGTAAAACTCGTAGCTGACGGCGATAACTACATCATTAAACGCAATGATGATTCAATAGTCGGTACATTGACAAAAAGTTGACGATGTCTCATATCAATTCTTTAATTAAAAAAAGCGACTGACAGTCGCTTTTTAATACTCTCATTTTGTGCAATCCTTCGTACAGGCGACCATCGGTTGCCCTAAACCTACAATATATTCTCCAATTTAAACTTATAATTTTTCGGCAAATGTTCAAACAAAAAACCAAGCACACGACAATGTGAAACTGCGTCTGTTTGCTCTCCGCCGTTAATATACCCCTCCACTTCGGATATATTCATTTCAATTTTATCAAAGTCCTCATGATTGCCTGTTGCGGCAAGTACAGTACGATTTTCGTCAAGATACTGTACAAGTTTTTCGATTTCATCACCGGCACTTTCATAATCGCCGTCATACAAAAAAACGCCATAACTCTGTCATTAATCTCCCCAGTTCTCTCGACACTTTATCAATATGGTTTGTATATGCAACACTCCCTGCCACAATAACCGCCGCAATAACCGCTGATGCTATAACTCCTTTCATTTTCTCCATTCCCTTTTAACTGTATAAATAATTCGTCCTCCGCGTCAAGTGACGCAACAAATATCTCTTTTACATCTTTAATATTACGTTTTTTCAATTCCTTTGTAAGCCAAATGTGGTCTTTTTTTTCGCGCGAGTCAATTCACCCTCGTTAAGTGTTCCGTCCGACACGATAACACAAGGCAATCCGTCGTGACGAACATTTTCAAGCTGTAAATCCTCCACAGTCACAGGTCTTGCCTTATCTTTCGGTATAACGCTCAATTTACCGCTTGTTTCCAAAACCGCCACCGCCACATCAGATATATCGTGACAACCGTTAAGGCGAAGTTCCTCAAGCAAATCATTGATATTAAACCGAAGTTTTTTAACTCGGCTTCATTTATGCACCCGTCATACACGACAATACTCGGCTCACCGCTCAAAAACTTGCGAATATTTTTACTTTTAAGGCTCAAATATGACATCATAACTTCAGCAACAATCAAAGTCAGTACAGGAATAATCCCCGACAAAAGAGGTATATCAATAGCCTGCATAGGCACAGACGCCAAATCGGAAATCATTATAGCGACAACAAGCTCCGACGGCTGCAACTCCCCAAGCTGTCTTTTACCCATTATACGCATAGCGGCAATAACCATACCGTACAAAATCAAAGTTCTAACAACAAGTATAAGCATATTTCACCTCAGACATTTTCTTTTTGTATATTATTCTCTTTAAGCACAATATTTATGTATTTCACTTTACTTTCACGCGTTAAAGTGGTATAATTAAAGTATATTTTGTAATGCACACTATCGGCTCGCAGATATATGTGCATTAGTGATTTATTGTGAGCAGAAAGGTTACTGATAACAAATGAAAGAAATAAATGACGAACGAACTGACACGCTTTTCAAAGCAGTTCTTGAATTAAAAACCGTTGATGAATGCAGAAGATTTTTTACTGATTTATGCACTATTTCGGAACTTAAATCAATGAGTCAACGTATGGAAGTCGCACTTATGCTTAAAGACAAAAACATCTATACGGACATTGCCGCAAAAACAGGTGCATCAACCGCAACAATCAGTCGCGTAAACAGATGTATAAATTACGGCTCAGACGGCTACAATTTAGTAATTGACAGAATGGAGAATAAAGATGAATAGCTATACCGATTTCGCCTATATTTACGATTCGCTTATGCACAAGGATATTGATTATGAAAAATGGGCGGACTATATAGAAAATCTTTTTATTATGTATGATATAAACCCGGACCTTGTATGCGACCTTGCATGCGGTACGGGCAATATAACAATACCGCTTGCCAAACGCGGATACGATATGACAGGCGTTGATATTTCGGAGGATATGCTTAACATTGCCCGCGAAAAAGCCGACGGACTTGACATACTTTTTCTGAACCAAAGTATGACCGATCTTGACCTTTTCGGCACAATGGGTGCGTTTCTATGCATGATTGACGGTATAAATTACGTTCTTCCGCCGAAATCGTTATTAACTCTTTTTACCAAAATCAAAACTTGCTTTATCGATCCCGACGGTCTTTTTATATTCGATATAAGCACGGAATATAAGTTAAAAAAACGTGATAGGCTCAAACACATTTGTGCACAGCGATAAAAACATATTTTATACCTGGCAAAATCGCTTTATCGAAAAACGTAAATTATCCGATATGTTCCTCACTTTCTTTGTAAAGCAAGGCAAAAAAATACAGTCGTTTTGAAGAACGTCATCTGCAAAAGAGCATATTCGGTAAATGAACTTACATTACTTCTCAAAAAGCCGGTTTTAAGACTGTCGATACATATGACGAACTGTCGTTTGACAAACCAAAAAAGACAGCGAACGCATAGTGTTCGTGTGTCGTTAAATACTGAATATTTATAGGATTTTCCTTATTTTAAGCCCAATTTGTGGTATAATAAATAAGTTAAAAGTATTAAATTTTGTACTTGGAATTTACGTTTCAAGTCTGAAAATTAGGAGGAAATTATGGCAAAAAAGTCCAAAGAATTGAAACTGGATATGGACGCAATCAATAACCAACATATTATTGATGTTGACCTTAACAGTGAAATGAAAAAAGCTTATATTGATTATGCTATGAGCGTTATAGTAAGCCGTGCCCTTCCTGACGTTCGTGACGGTATGAAGCCTGTGCACAGACGTATTTTATACGATATGTATGAGGCAAACCTATTATACGAAAATGATTTTAAAAAGTCTGCCGCAACTGTCGGTGACGTTCTTGGTAAATATCACCCTCACGGTGACGCGTCCGTATATGACGCAATGGTACGTTTGGCACAGGATTTCTCACTTAGATATCCGCTTGTACAAGGTAAAGGTAACTTCGGTTCGGTTGACGGCGACCCGCCTGCTGCTTACCGATACACCGAGGCGAAAATGTCAAAAATATCGGCGCTTATGCTTACCGATATTGAGAAAAAAATACGGTTGACTATGTACCTAACTATGATGACAAATTAAAAGAGCCTGACGTTCTTCCGTCAAGATTTCCGAATTTGCTTGTAAACGGCTCTGCCGGTATCGCGGTAGGTATGGCGACAAATATTCCGCCGCACAATCTTACAGAAGTTGTTGACGGTATAATCGCAGTTATAGACGACCCTATGATAACAACCGAGGAACTTATGACTCATATTCAAGGTCCCGATTTTCCAACCGGCGGCGTTATTATGGGCAAAAGCGGTATAAGAAACGCTTATACAACAGGTCGCGGAAAAATCATTCTTCGTGCGAAAGCCGAAATAGAAGAACACAATGACCGAAACAGAATTGTTGTCACAGAAATACCTTATCAAGTAAACAAAGCAAAAGCTTGAAAAACATATTAACGAACTTGTTCGTGACGGCAAGATTGACGGTATTTCATCAACACGCGATGAATCCACCGAACATATTCGTCTTGTTATCGAACTTAAACGTGACGCAAACCCTAATGTTGTACTTAACAATCTGTTCAAGTATACACAAATGCAGGATACTTTCGGCATAATCTTGCTTGCACTTGTAGACAAACAGCCGAAAATTCTTACACTTCGTGAGATGATTGACTACTACATCGCCCACCAGGAAGATGTTATTTCAAGACGTACACAGTTTGAACTTGACAAAGCACTTGACCGTGCACATATCTTAGAGGGTTACAAAATTGTTATAGACAATGTTGACGAAGTAATCAGCATAATCCGTGCATCAAAGAGTATTCCTGACGCAAAGCAAACCTTGTGCGAACGTTTCTCACTTACAGATGCACAGTCAGACGCAATCGTAAAAATGCAGCTCGGTCGTTTGTCCGGTATGGAACGTGACAAGATTGAGGAAGAATATCAAGCACTTGTTGTAAAAATCGAAGACTTACGTTCAATTCTTGCAGATGAAAGCAAAGTTCTTGAAATAATTAAGAACGACCTTACCGATATTAAGAATAAGTACGGCGATGAAAGAAGAACTGAAATATCAATGGTTACAACTGAAATTGATATTGACGACCTTATCGACGAAGAAGATATTGTCGTTACTGTTACTCATAAAGGTTACACAAAACGTCTGCCTGTTGATACTTATAAATCGCAAAGACGCGGAGGTCGCGGTATTTCAGGTCTTACAACTCGTGAAGAGGACTTCGTTGAACACCTGTTTACAACCACAACGCACCACACATTGTTATTCTTTACAACTCGCGGTGTTGTGTACAAGCTGAAAAGGTTATCAAATCCCTGAGGCAAGCAGACAGGCAAAGGGTACGGCGATTGTAAACCTACTTCCGCTTGAAAATGATGAAAAGATTTCCGCAATGATTCCTATTAAGGACTTCGAGGACGGCAAATACCTTACATTCATCACCAAAAACGGTATTGTCAAAAAAGACAAACGTTATGGATTACTCAAAAATCCGTAACGGCGGACTTCGTGCGATTGACCTTGACGAAAACGATGAACTTATCAGAGTTAAACTTACAGATAATACTCAAGATATTATTATTGCCACACATGACGGTTATGCAATCCGCTTTAACGAAACGGAGGTACGTTCAACAGGCCGTACAACAAGAGGTGTTATGGGTATCCGCCTTCACGACGGCGACTATGTTATCGGTGCGTCTGTTGCACTGCCTGACAGCCAGCTTCTTACTGTCACAGAAAACGGTTACGGCAAGAAAACACCGCTTGACGAGTATCGTATTCAGTCAAGAGGCGGTAAAGGTATTTTCACTTATCGTATTACCGATAAAACAGGCAAACTTGCCGGTATGAAAACTGTCACAGATAATGACGATATTATTCTTATCACATCTGACGGTGTTATTATAAGAATGCACACAGATGAAATTTCTTCATACAGCCGTCAAACTCAAGGTGTAAGAGTTATGCGTCTTGACGACGGTGTAAGTGTTATGAGTATCGCACGAACAGAACGTGAAGAAGAAACTGATGAAGAAGCAGAAAATTCTGAAGAAGTTATTGCTGATGATACAACCGAAACTCAAATTGCTGACGAAAGCGAAACAGAAGGAGATGTCGAGTAATTATGAAAAAATCAATTAGTGTTATAGCTATAATTCTATCAATGGTAATGGTGCTTGCGTCATGCGGCACAACCCAAAACGGCAAAGATGAAGAGCCCGTTTCAACACCCGATCCGGAACTTGTAAAAAACACAGTCAACGCCACAATAGAACTTGAAGACGGTGACGAAATTATGCTTGAATTATATCCGGACCTTGCACCTGATACGGTTGAAAACTTCGTTGAACTTGCAGAAGACGGTTTTATGACGGCACAATATTCCACAGAGTTATTGAAGATTTTATGATTCAAGGCGGCGGCTATGACGAAAATCTGAAAGAGCAAAAAACTGAGTCTATCAAAGGTGAATTTGCAAAGAACGGTTTTGAAAACACACTTTCTCACACCAGAGGTGTGATTTCAATGGCAAGAGCACAGGATTATGACAGTGCAACAAGCCAATTCTTTATCGTTCAAAAAGATGCGACTTACCTTGACGGTCAATATGCCGCATTCGGCAGAGTTACAGAGGGTATGGATATAGTTGATGAAATCGCATCTGTAAAAACAGGTACGGTTGCCTCATCAAATATGGAGGACGTCCCTATCGAGCCTATCGTGATTGACACAATCACCATTGACACATCTGTATCAAGCGGTAAATCAAGCAAAACAAAGGCTACTTCAAAGCCGTCAAAAGATAAAGACACAGATAAAAACTCAAAAGATACTGATGATGAAGACGAAGATACATCATCTTCAAAGTCATCTAAATCATCATCAAAATCAACAACTGCTCCGAAATCAACACCTAAGTCAAATTCAAGTTCAAAATCGAGCAGTTCAAATTCTTCATCAAGCAGTAAATCAAACAGTTCAAATGATGATGAATTAAGTGAAGATGAACTTAATGACATTCTTCCATTCTTACAGTCAGACTCAACAGAGTCAAATTCTTAAAAATCAAGGAGATAAATTATGAATATTGAAATCGAAATGGAAAACGGCGGAATTATAAAAGCAGAGCTTTATCCGGACGTTGCACCAATCACAGTAGAAAACTTTGTTTCACTAATCGAAAGAAACTTCTTTGACGGTCTTATTTTCCACCGTGTAATTCCGGGCTTTATGATTCAAGGCGGCGGTTTTACGGCAGACGGTCAACACAAAGAAGCAGATTCAATCAAGGGCGAATTTGACGGTAACGGTGTTACAAAATCCATTAAAGCATACAAGAGGTGTTCTTTCAATGGCAAGAACAATGTTCCCGAACAGTGCGTCAAGTCAATTCTTCATTATGCACGAGGATGCACCTCATCTTGACGGTCAGTATGCCGCTTTCGGTAAAGTTACAGAGGGTATCGAGGTTGTTGACGAAATAGCAGAGACACCGACAGATATGCAGGATAAGCCAATCGAAGACCAAATTATAAAAACAATAAGACTTGTATAATAAAAGCTCCGTAAGCAATGCTTACGGAGCTTTTTTGTTGTTGTTTTTAGTGTATAAAACTAAAATATAAAATTACCAATATACCAAGTATAATTCTGTAATAACCGAATGATTTAAAATTGTGTTTTCTTACATAGTTCATCAAGAACTTAATTGCAAGCATTGACACAATATACGCAACAACCATACCTGTCAAAAAGCACAATTACATCCTGCATAGGCATAGCCAAGCCGTATTTAAGCACTTTCAGTAGGCTTACTCCGAACATAACCGGTATAGCCAAGAAGAATGAAAATTCAGCCGCAACCGAACGTGAACAACCTATAAGCATTGCACCAAGTATTGTTGCACCTGAACGCGATGTACCCGGAACGATTGACAACACTTGAAACAGTCCGATTAAAAGTGCTGTTTTTGTATGTCATATCGTCCATGCTTTCGATTTTTGTTTCCTTGTGCAACGATTCAACAACTATGAACGCTACACCGTACAAAATAAGCATCGCCGAAACGACCTGCCAATTTTCCCAAGCCGACATAAAGTTATCAAGTACAAGACCGATAACCGCAGCCGGTACACAGGCAATAATAACCTTGAACCACATTTTCCAAGTATTCTCTTTTTTCAACATTTGTCTTTTTCGGTGAAAACGGATTTAACTTGTGAAAATATAGCGTTACTACCGCCAAAATTGCTCCAAGCTGTATTACATACAAATACAAATCAGATGCGGTAAATCCTCTGTATTGTTTATAAGTTCGTTTACAAGTATCATATGTCCTGTCGAACTTATAGGCAACCATTCGATATACCTTCAACAATGCCCAGAACAATCGATTTAATCATTTCGAGAAACAAAATATAACAACTCCTTATTTAATTTTCTTCTTTGCTGCATTTATTATCATATTTGCAGTTTCTTCAATGCCGAATTTTTTCAGCATCAATACACAAGTCGTAATTAGACATAACTCCCCAATTTTTGCTTGTGTAGTAATCGTAATATGTACGACGTTGTTTGTCGGTTTTCAAAACCTTGTCTTTTTGCTTTGGCTTGAGTAATATCAAGTGCCGACATAACTCTCTTTGCACGATAATCAACCGAGCCGTATACAAATACACTTAAAAACGTCCACATTTTCATTTTCAAGAACATAATCTGCACAACGTCCGACGATAACGCAAGAGCCTTCTTTTGCAACCTCTTTAATAACGTCAGCCTGTGCGATAAATAATTTATCATTTATAGGCATTTCGTAATAAATCGGTGCGTTTATACCTCTCATTGAGTAGTTGCCGCTTGCAAGCGAGTAAAGAAAACTGTTCGTTGCGTGTTCGTCAACCTCTTTCAACGCCTCTTTGCTGATATTGCTCTTTTGTGCTGCAAGTTCAACAAGCTCCTTTGTCATAAAAAGGTATGTTAAAATACTCCGCAACCTTTTCACCTACATCACGTCCGCCACTTCCGAACTGTCTTCCTATTGTAATTATCAATGACATAATTCATTCTCCTCTCTGTTTTAATTTTATGTTAATGATATACATTACTGATACATTTCTTTATAGTGTTCCCAACTCGAATTTACCTTTACAACATAATTACGAGTTTCAGAAAACGGAATATACTTGAGCGTAACTCCGTCATCACTGTATCGCGAGTCATTAAGCCAACTATAAACATTTCCCATACCACCGTTGTAAGCCGCCAAGGCGGTGTCAATATTTCCGTAAACATCAATCAAGTGACGTAAATAATGACAGCCAAAACGTATATTTGTTTCGGGGTCCATATAATCATATTCAGTCGTTATCCCTAATTCTTTAGCGTTCCATTCAGCAGTTTCCTCAGTAAGCTGCATAAGTCCGCCGGCAACACCCGAATGTGCCTCAGGCACAAAATTACTTTCAACCTTTATAACCGCCATAACCAAGAACGGATCAAGGTCGTTGGCTTTTGAATATTTTACAATATAATCTGCATACGCAACAGGATATTTGAATTTTTGACTTGTTTGATAACCGCCTAATATACCCAGTACCGCAACAAATATTGCAAGAAGTACAAGGAATGCTTTAAAAATTTTACTCAAAACTATTCCCCTTTATTTTATTAAATAACCCGACAACATCACTTTCAAGCTGTGCAATATCACCGTTATTATATATGATATACATTGAATTTTCCTTATAGAACTCATCATCATTTTGAGCATTAATTCTTTGTATCGCCTGTTCATCGGTAATATTGTCACGCGTCTTAATTCGTGTGATTCTGCTTTGTTTATCAGCAATAACCGACACTATAAATTCACAAAGCGGTTCAACATTACTTCCGATTATCACTGCTCCGTCTATACCAACCAATTCGGCATCAGTCGTGTTTATGTCTTTTACCACTTCCGCCCTTATATATTTATGCGTTATGTTGCTTAATGCCACTGTTTTTTGTTTGTCAGAAAAAGCGATTGATGCTAATTTCTTTCTATTCAATGTCTTATCGTCATTTAGTATGCTATCACCGAAATAATCGACCAATTCATTAAGACAATCACTGTTTGGTTCTACGATTTCGTGTGCAATTACATCTGTGTCAATAATATGCACACCCAATTTTTCAAGCATTTTTGAAACAGATGTTTTTCCGCTTCCGCTTCCACCTGTTATACCGAAAACAACCATTTCTATCCCCTCTTAAATGTTCTCAATTTGCCAATCTATCGGTGTTTTACCCATTTCCGTCAACATTCTGTTTGCCGTTTCAAAATGACCGCAACCGAAAAATCCTCTGTTTGCCGACAACGGACTCGGATGTGCGGCAGTTAAAATTTTATGATAATGATTAGTAATAACCTTTATTTTCTCTTTCGCATTGTTACCCCAAAGCATAAATATTACCGGGTCTTTGCGTTCATTCAAACACTCGACAACTCTGTTGGTAAATATCTCCCAACCTTTGTTTCTGTGCGAATTTGCCTGACCGTCACGGACAGTCAATGCTGAGTTAAGCAACAACACACCTTGTCTTGCCCATTTTTCAAGATAACCGTTATTTGGAATATACAATCCCAATTCATTATGAAGTTCCTTATACATATTCATTAATGACGGAGGAATTTTAACACCTTTTTTGAACAGAGAAAGCCAATCCGTGTGCTTGACCTACTTCATGATACGGGTCTTGACCAAGAATGACAATCTTCGTATTTGCATAAGATGTCCATTTCAAAGCATTAAAAATATCATACATATCCGGATGAATACAATGCGATTTATATTCAGATTTCAAAAAAGCACGAAGTTTCAGATAATATTCTTTACTAAATTCATCTTTAAGAATTTCGTCCCAATCATTTCCTATATTAACCACTCAATTCACTCCTAAATAATTATCTTATATATATTATACCAAAAAAATCATTTAAATTGCAATTAGATTATAAAATTATAAACAAATATTTATATTTGTAAAACAGATTTGATTTGAAATACAAAAAAGAACAGTCCGTATGGACTGTTCTTTTAAGATACTTTAATATCAATTATTGAGCATCAACGAATGTATCGAAGATTACCTTAGCTGACTGAGCTCTTGTAGCATTTGAATGTGGTTCAAATGTTGTATCAGTCATACCGTTGATAATACCGGCCTTTTGAAGAGTCATAACTGCTTCAAATGCGTAATCTGAGATTTCATGTGAATCCTCAAATGTGATTTCAGCATTTACAGGTTCAAGTGACTTGTTCATGATTTTAGCTGTCTTATATGTCATAAGAGCCATATCTTGTCTTGTGATTAGGTCGTTAGGACCGAAGTTACCGTCACCGTAACCTGAAACGATACCAAGTTGACTTGCAACTGATACTGCATTGTAGTACCAAGCTGTTGAAGGAACGTCTGCGAATGTTGATTCACCTTTGGCGTTAAGAGCGTTGATAGCACCCATTAGAATCTGGCAGTATTCTGCTCTTGTGATGTTTGCATTAGGATCGAATGTATATTGATCTCTACCGTTAATCATACCTCTCATAGCAAGTCCGTTGATTGCTGTTCTTGCCCATTCAACTGAGTCAAGATCCTGGAAGTCTGGCTTGTAGTTAGTATTTGTGTTAGGTGTTGTTACAGCACCTGTGTGACCAGGAGCGATTATGCTAGGGCCACCACCTGAAGTTGTACCGTCATTACCACCAGTTGTTGTAGAAGCCTTCTTAACTGTAACCTTTACAGATGCTGACTTTTCGTTACCTTCAGTATCTTTGTATGTTGCTGTGATTGTAACTGTACCAGCCTTATCATTTGCAACGTAAGTAGCCTTTGTTTCACCCTTAGAATTGATTTCTGTAGGTGTACCGAAGATTACTGCATATTTTTCATCATCATTTGTTGTGAATGCAACCTTAGCACCGTCTTTTGCGTTCTTAACTGTAGCTGTTACAGTGAACTTCTTATCAAATTCAACAGTTGTTGATGAAGCCTTAACTGAGATTGATGGCTCAGATGGCTTAGCTGTTGGTGTTGCAGGTGTTAGAGTGTTATCCTTAGGATCAACGATTTGTTCTGCATTACCTTCAGCATCAATAGCATTAACTGTTGTTGAAACATTATTTACAGAGCTATTGTAGATATTGTATGTTAGACCGTTGATAACGTCTGCCATATCAGCATCTGTGTAACCTGAAATTAGGTTCTTGTATTCAGCTTCTGTTAGAGTCTTACCATTGTATACAGCTTCATAATCTTCACCGTATACAGCATCTTGGTCACCCTTCTTAACATCTACTGTTAGGTAAACGTCCTTACCTGCATCTTTAGCTGCCTTAATTGCATCACCATAACCAGTTGATACAACGCTCTTCAATGCAACTGTCTTAACAGGGTTAACTGTAGGAACAGGTTCTGTTGATGGTGTAACTACGGTTGAAGTAGCTGTCATGCCCTTTTGCAACAGTTATTTCACCATTATCATCTGTGATTGATGATTTGTCAAGAAGTGTAAATGCTTGTGCACTTGTCAAAGCTGATGGAAGTGTTATTGCTATTGAAACAAGTTTTCCATTAGGGAAATCTACGCCTACATTTCCATCATCATCTGGCATTGCAACAAATGCTAATGTCAAAACGCCGTCTTTAACATTCTTTGTCAATGTTACACCATCAACTGCTGCTGTTGCTTTTACATTACTATTTGCTACGCCTTCCGGAACTGCAAATGAAATACCAAAGCTCTTTAGTTTACCAACTGTACCTGATGCTGTTGCATCTATTGTAACAACTGTATTATCAGCTGATATTGATGATGTAAGACCAATACCCTTACCTACTACCGGAACTTCAGTAGGAACAGCCGTTTGATCCGGATTTACTGTTGGAATAGGAGCCATTGTCGGACGAGCAGGTGATGTTGGCTTTGGTGTCGGCTTATTACTTGGAACAACAGTAGTTGTTGCTGCTGTCATACCCTTTGCAACTGTTATTTCGCCATTATCATCTGCGATTGATGATTTGTCAAGAAGTTTTATTTCATAATCATCTGCAAGTGCTGATGAAAGTGTTATTTCTATTGTAGCAAGTTTTCCGTTAGGGAAATCCACGCCTACATTTCCATCATCATCTGGCATTGCAACGAAAGCTAATGTCAAAACGCCGTCTTTAACATTCTTTGTCAATGTTACGCCATCAACTGCTGCTGTTGCTTTTACATTACTATTTGCTACACCTTCAGGAACTGCAAATGAAATACCAAAACTCTTTTTAATTTACCAACTGTACCTGTTGCTGTTGCATCTACTGTAATTACTGTATCATCTTTGCTTATTGAACTTGCAAGTGAAATTCCTTTTGTTTCTGCGGCATTAACTACCAAGCTTGAAAACATTGTAAAAATCATTGCTAAAGCACAAACCAAAGAAATAATTTTTTTATTTTTTCATTCTAATTTACTCCTTTTTTATCTTTTTAATTTTATATAGATAAAATTACTTTTGTTGTCCAACTAGACCAGCACCACTTGTATTACCTACATAATAATTTATAATGCAAGTTGCATCACCAAGTGTAATATCTTCATCATCATTACAATCAGCAGCAACCTTAGCATCTGCATTTGTGATTTCCTTTGTACCTACATAATCAAGAATGATTTCTGTCGCATCTGCCAATGTCACCTCATCATCTTGGTTAACGTCACCGATAAGAACTGATGAAACGTTACCTACATTGAAGTTTGTTGAATAAACCTGACCGTCGCCACCCATGTAAACTGTGTATTTACCGTCTTTAAGATCTGCCGGAAGTACAACGTCTACGATTTCTGCATTTTGGTCGATTTGTACAACATCGCCATCTGTAACCTTATCAAGACTTACACTTGAAGGAACGATAAGCAAAGTCTTTTGAGCTGCTGTGTAACCGCTTGCATCGATTGTTAACTTTTCAGCTGTTGCGTTCTCTCCAGCTGCTGTATATGTAGCTGAAATTTCTCCAGCTGCCATAGCTGATGTTGCGACTGCAGCTGTAACTGCTGCTACTGCTGCGCATGATAGAAATAGTTTTGAGAATTTCTTCATTTTGTTTTACCCCTTTTCTAAAAATAAATTTTTTGTTTTTTTGTTTGAGTGTCTATAAAAAATCCGGACACGCATACAAGTTACATTCATATATTTACATTATAAACTATAAGGACAAAAATTTCAATTCTTTTTTAGTTTTATGTTATTTTTCGTGATTATGAATTAAATCAACATTTATATTTTGTGCATTTTTAACAACCAAGCATCAAAAAAGCGAACCTTACGGCTCGCCCTTAATTATTTTGACGCCATTCTAAGCGTTCTGTATTCTCTACTGCTTACTCTTATAAGCAATTCAGGATTAATCCTTTGAATTATTTGCACAATTTTAGTCACATTTCTCGTATCGAACTTTACAATCGGCATATAATAGCACTCTTTTTTTCAAAAGTTTCTACATATAATATATCCATACTCGAAACGGTTTTCTTCTTATAAAAATCTTTCGACTTTTCAAGCACGCGTATATTCTTCACAAAATCAGAATCAGGTGCAACATTTCTCTTTATAAAATTCTTTTGTACCGATAAGCACCGTACTTATTTCATTAAGAGGTATCTCAACAATTTTCGTTTTCGCCGGTATAAATTCACTCAAAATTTTAACTTTATTATCATAATCATACGGTAAAAAGTCATTATTCCAATTTTTCATAAACAAATTCATTCTGTCTGTTGAAATATATGTTGCAAAGACGGTATTAATTCTTATAAGAACATATGTTGACGCCAATATCGTAGCGATAAACCACGCAATCGAAAACAAATAACTGCCCTTTATAAGATTATATATCACCATTACAAGTGCAAAACACGAAAGCAAACTCAATATTGTAATAATCACTATATTGGTTTTTCTGTAACGCGAATTTGTACAAGCTTTTTACAGATGATGCCATTTCAATCCCCCCTGTATCATTAGTAAACTCTTCTTGCTCCTGCGTACTGACTGCGGTAATAATCAGTTTCCATAGACTGATATTTTACCACATCACCTGTTCTCGGTGCGTGAATCATCATTCCGTCACCGGCATAAATACCGACATGGTGAATGTATCCGTTTTGTTCAAAGAATACAAGATCACCCGGTTGAAGTTCATCTTTATTCACCGCAGTACCGTTCTTAAACTGGTCTTCCGCAACACGATTTACGTTTATGCCAAGCGAATTACATACATACTGAACAAGTCCGCTGCAGTCAAAGCCGTTCGGGGTTGTTCCGCCCCATACATACGGCACACCCAAATACTTCTCAGCCTCGCTCACTATCGCGTTACCCTTTTTCATTATCGCCTGTAAGCATATGCGTTCTTATAACAGGGTCGCCTGTTGTGTATTCCATTTTATTTCTGTACTTGGCAAGTTGTCTGTAACCCTTTGTCGCCTTAACTTGTTTCTGAATGATTTTCTTCTTTGTGACTGTCTGCACGTTGCCGTTTTCGTCCTCTTCGTCAACGTCAACCAATTCTTCGTCATAGAAGTACAAAAAGTCCCAAAACCTCGTCCTCATAAACAAAAGTAATATGTATCATCCTTATCAAGAATAATTTCATTTATAACAGGCTCTGCCTGAGTTACTTCAAACGTCACGCAATCCTGCGCCTTTTCAACTTTACTTCCACGTCTTAGTGCTGTTATATATAAGAAATACTTACCCGGATCAACACCCTGAATAAGTGCCTCATATTCGTCTTCGACAATCTTGCTCACAACAAGATTTCCGTCCGAGTCATACAAATCGACGTAAAAATCGTGATACTTGTCGGATTCCCATGCGATTGACACATAGTCGTCATCTGTAACACCGTTATTGTAAGGAGTAACGATATTAACGCCTGTATCGTATGCAGTACCGTAGCTTATAAGCACTTCATCGGCACTTAAAGCTTCGCCGTCATCTGTGATTGAGCTTACAATAAGTCTGTAATCTCTGCCCGTTTTGAATAATTCAGACGGCAATGTAATTTCCGTTGAATCGGTAGTGATATACTCATTTACCGCATATTCATCGTTTTCAACGTCAAACATTTCTATATGATATTCCGTTGCCGCCTGCATAGCAAGCTCAATTACAACGTCATCGCCTTCTTCATAATTATCTTCCGTTACCGGCGAATTGAGTATAGGCGTTGTAACCTCCTCAACAGGTGTTATGCTGTAATCCTTTTGAGGTATTTCAACGGTAGTCTTTTCTTCCGGTACAGCTATTGATGTTGTATCCGCAACTATTTTTGCCTGAATACCGCCCGATAAGTCTGTTGTTGTATTCAAACCGATAGGAGATGTGTATTGTGTGTCCTGTACAAGAATATCGTTATCGCTTTCAAGCAACTGACGATATACAGAGAACACATCATAACCTGACTGTGTAACCACATCACTTTCATATCCCTTTTCATTCATAAAATCAAGTGACGAAAGCCATGCCGCCGCATTCATATCAGAATCTTCAACATATACAGTCTTGTTATGCTTACTTCTGTATGAGTTTATCATATCAAGAAGAATCATCGACTTTGAACGTTTTACAGATGTGCTGTCATCAACACCGCGATAACGCGGATTGTACAATATCGAATCAAGATGTCCTTCCGAGTCGGCATAAAATCTGTAACAACGATTATCAAGATAATCCGCTGTCTTTGAATAGTCGTCACCCGACTTCATCCCGTTAAAATCAAAGCTTGAACTGTTTGTGTACAAGGCACAAACCCTGTCTGCCTCAACACCTACCATACAAAATTCCGAATAGTTTGAATCATAAACATACCATTCAAATCCGTATTCTGTCTGGTCAATTCTGTTAGGCTCGCCGAACGTATCAAGAATTGTGCTAACATTCGCACCGACTCTTATTTCTTTTCCGCCGACTGTCACCATTACATTCTGTGCAAAATAATCATATACAGTGTCGATAAGAGTTTCACATTCTTCTTTTTGTAAGCTCTTTGTTCGGCTCTGTACCGAATTTTGCTGTAATTATGCCTTGTTTCATCATAAACGCATATGCAATTCTGTTTTCATCATCAATATATGCGTTGTCGTAACATTCATTCAGAATTGAGTTTGCCTCATCTTCATAAATCGTGTAACTGTCGTTGTATGTAATTATTGTTTTGTATAGGATTGTCATAAAATCCTGTTTTGTTATACTTTTCTCTTGTTTTGCCTCTTCGGTATCTTCAAAATTAATATATCCCAACACAATAGGTTTTATTAAATTTGTATCAAGTCCCAGTTTCGTCAAGTCCTTGCGGGATTTCGACTTCTTTATCCGTAAGATGTTCATATAAAGCAACTGCCTTATCCAAAGCCTCTGTTTCTGTTATTGCAGAATCGGCAAAAACGGTTAATTTTAAGCTGGGTGTAGCTGTTGACAACATTATTCCGGCTAATATAGCACATAACACTGCCTTCTTCCTGACCTTCAAACACCTCAACTCCTTTTTAACAGATTAATTTACAGTTTACATTATATCAAATGTAACCGTAATTGTCTATAAACAAATTGTTAATTTTTATGACCAAAATAATGGTTTAATACCTTTATTTTCACAAAAATTTGTGATACAATATCCGTACTATGGTTTTTGGAGGTTTAAATATGAAAAAGAGGCATAGCATTTGCAATACTTGCGGCGGCATTATATGCCGTCAACGCTCCGTTTTCAAAAATATTGCTCGACTGCATTCCGCCGACTTTAATGGCGGGTTTTCTTTATGTCGGTGCAGGAATAGGAATGATTATAATTGCACTTGTCCGCAAAATCAGAAAAACAGAAACAAACGAATTAAAACTGACAAAATCGGAATTGCCGTACACTGTGGCAATGATGCTTTTGGACATAGCCGCACCGATTTGCTTGATGTTCGGATTGAACGCGACAACCGCCGCCAATGCGTCACTGCTCAACAATTTTGAAATTGTCGCAACGGCAATTATTGCACTTATGATATTCAAAGAAAAAATCAGTCCGCGATTGTGGTTCGGTATATTGTTTATAACGGTTTCATGCGGAATTTTATCGTTTGAAGATTTATCAAGTCTGCAATTTACGTACGGCTCGCTGTTCGTACTTCTTGCCGCCGTCTGTTGGGGATTTGAAAACAACTGTACAAGAAAAACTATCTTCAAAAGACCCGCTTCAAATCGTTTTACTTAAAGGTATTTTTTCAGGCTTAGGCTCGATAATTATAGGCTTGTGCATAGGTGAACGTTTAACTGTGCTTTGGAGCATTATCCCCGTGCTTTTGGTCGGTTTTATCGCATACGGATTGAGTATATATTTTTATGTCTACGCTCAAAGGCTTCTCGGTGCGGCACGGACAAGTGCTTATTACGCAATTTCACCGTTTATAGCCGCTATCCTGTCATTGATTATATTCAAGCAAATTCCTACGGTTACTTATTTTATAGCATTAATTTTTATGGTAATCGGTGCTTGGCTTTCTTCAAATGACAACAAAAAATTAAACAAGAGGTGACAGTCTTTTCAGACCGTCACCTCTTTTAATTTACTTTCTGATCATTTTCAAAATTTGCACAATCACGAATGTACCGAGCGACAATCCGTAAACTGTCAACAGTTCCGCAATCGTAAGCGGTGCAACCGCAAATATACCTTGCAGTGCAGGTACAAGTAATACGGCATTTAAAAGCACAAATCCAACAAAAAACGCACCTATCATACTTTTATTGTTCCACATCTTTTTTGTAAACCAAACAGGTTTATCCGACTTTACAATTAAAGCCATGTACAAGTCTTGACAGACACAATGTTGAAAAAGCCATTGTACTTGCAACTTCGGCATTCCTCATAAATCCGACATAGAACGCAATCATAGTCATAACACCTATCACAATGCCCTCAACACATATATTTTTGTAAGTACCTTTTTTGTAAGTATAGATTGATTTTTCGGTCGCGGCTTTTCATTCATAACATCACTGCTGTGCGGTTCAACACCGAGTGCAATCGCAGGCAAACTGTCCGTAAGCAAGTTTATAAACAACAGATGCACCGCTTTAAACGGAACAGGCAACGCCATAAATGACGCATACAATACCGCAAGTATACCTGCCGTATTGCCCGAAAAGCAAGAATTGAATTGCGTTGAATATTTCTGTACAGATTACGTCCGTTTTCGATTGCCTTGACTATCGTTGCAAAATTATCGTCCGTAAGCACCATTGACGCGGCGTCTTTTGCCACTTCACTGCCCGTTATACCCATTGCCACACCTATATCCGCCTGTTTAAGTGCCGGTGCGTCATTCACTCCGTCACCGGTCATTGAAACGATATAGCCTTTTCTCTGCCATGCGCTGACTATTCTTATTTTATGTTCAGGCGAAACTCGCGCATAAACCGACACGTCCGAAACAAATTCATCAAGTTCTTCATCTGACAGATTTTCAATCTCTCTGCCCTCTACCGCACGGCCGTTATCATCCAATATACCGATTTTTCTTGCAATCGCCGACGCGGTCACAAGGTGGTCGCCGGTTATCATTATAGGACGTATTCCGGCGGTTTTACATTTTCTTCCCGCTTCGGCACTTTCTTCTCTCGGCGGGTCTTGCATTGCAACAAGTCCGAGCAAGATATAGTCCTTTTCATCTTCAACGCTTATGTCGACTGTATCAACGTCACGTTCGCACACAGCAAGTACACGAAGTCCCATTTGAGAAAATTCCGTATTAACTTTCTTTAACTCTGCCAAATCTTCGGCAGTAAACGGTCTTTTTCCGTCCATGGTTTTGACTTCATTAATTCTGCCCGACAAAACGTCAACCGCACCTTTTGTCAGCATTTTATAATTGCCGCCGATTTTATGAACGGTACTCATCAATTTTCTGTCTGAATCAAAAGGAATTTCACCCAAACGCTGATATTTTTCACGCATTTTTTCAACAGGCAAATCATGCTTTTCCGAAAAATTCACAAGTGCAATTTCTGTCGGATCACCGATTTCCTGACCTTCTTTTTTTGAACGGAGTCGTTACACAATGCACCGTCTATTATAAGCTGACCTTGACGTGCATTGATTTCATCATCCTTATCAATAATTTGACCGTCAAAATAAATTTTCTGAACAGTCATTTTATTTTGCGTAAGCGTACCCGTTTTGTCCGAACAAATTATAGAAACACTGCCCAATCCCTCAACTGCCTGTAATTTTCGTATAATCGCATTTTCTTTTGCAAGTTTCTGTGTTCCGACCGACAAAACTATCGTAACAATCGAGCTTAAAGCCTCCGGAATTGCCGCAACGGCAAGTGCAACCGCAAACACAAATGCGTCCGTAAACACTGTCAAATTTCTACCGTCACTGCGGAACAGTTCCAAACCCAAAACAATAACGCATATTCCGATTATGATAAGCGACAGCTTTTTACCGAAATTATCAAGGCTTTCCTGCAACGGCGTTTTTCTTTTCCTGCGTACTTTTTAACAGTGACGCAATTTTGCCGATTTCGGTTTCCATACCGACTGACGTTACAACCATTTTCGCTCTGCCGTAAGTCGCAAAACTTCCCGAATACAGCATATTCACTCTGTCACCGAGCGGTTTTTCGCCGTCAAGTACGGTTTCCTGTTTTTCGACAGGCTCACTCTCGCCGGTCATCGCACTTTCATCAACCTTCAAGGACGCATTTTCAATTATACGTCCGTCCGAACAGACGTAATCACCTGCTTCAATGACCACAACATCGCCTACTGTCACATCTTTTCCCTCAACGACTTTTATTTCACCGTCACGGATAACCTTTGCAGTCGGTGCAGACATTTCTTTAAGACTGTCAAGCGACTGTTCCGCTTTGATATGCTGTACAGTACCCAAAATCGCATTTATCGTTATAACTACAAATATTACGATCGCACTTTCTATATCGCCGAGCACACCGGATATAATCGCCGCAATAATAAGAATTATAACAAGAAAATCCTTGTACTGCTCCAAAAACAATATAAACGGATTTTTCTTTTTACCCTCCGCAAGTTCGTTTTTGCCGTACTTTTTCTGATTTTCCTTTGCTTGATTTTGCGTAAGACCATTTTCATCAGTCCCGAGCATTTTAAGCACATCTTCTTTTTTTCATTTGATATGGGTTCATAATCAATTCCTCCATCTTCTCACTTATGCCGCAAACAAAAAGCAAGACTTTTTATTGCAACACAAAAAATTATCTGCAATAAAAGTCTTGCTTCGTAGAATATGATACGGTTCTTCCGAACGTGTATTGACGACATCATATTACGCATATAAAATGCGCAAGCTACTCCCCTTTATTGATTGTATAATATCATATTATTACCAAACTGTCAACTGCATATTCTAAATTTATTCGGCAATTATACTTCCGTCACGTCCGAACATACTTCCGATATTGATATTACCGAAATTATCAACTTTTTACCGTCCATAAGGAATTGAACACGCTGAATGTTGTCAAGCTCGGTAAGCGAATCAACGATTGAATATATCGTCATTTTCTCTTTTTCCGCAGTACCCGAATTTTTATCGGTAAAATTAGCTTTGAAATTTACAAAACAAATATTATCCGAAGTTTCCACACTCAAAAGTACGGTATCCTTGCTGAGCGGTACTGACAGTTCCTTGTTTTCGGGACCTTTGATAAGTTCATTTATAATATATTGTGCCAAAGGTTGTTGGTCGGTGACTTTAATCGTTCTTGTTTCCATAACAAGCTTGTTGCCGTCTTTATTCGGAAAATACAACGCAATTTCACGCGTTTCGCTGTTATATGTATCGGTTGACAGATTAATGTCCTGATTTCGCAAATACCCTATAATCGAGCCGTCCGCCGTTGCAACATCCTTGCCCTCAACAATTACTTTAACACTGTCAACACTGCTGATTGCACACAACGATTTCACAACTGCATAAACCGCAAGCACATCTTTTGTATTGTCGCCTGTCAAAAATTCACCTGAAAAGTTTACAACAATATTACCGGAATCAACGTCGTTAAGCGACAGCAACTTCGTATTTTTTCAATAATTTTCATATAACGGCTGTTGTCGGGACCTTTCATAAGTGCCTCAATTACAGACTCCGCAAGTTCCTTATCGTCCTTATATTTAATTTCACGATTTTCCATAACTATCGAAGTCGCCGTTTCATTAAAGAAATACAGTTCACTGTTGTAGCGATAACTGCCGTAATCTTTTTTTATAAGTATTCCGACAACCGCCGCCACTGTCAGCACCGCAACCGCAACGATAGCTATTACTCCCTTTTTACTTTTCATTCTGTCCTCCAATAGTAATCTTGTAAAGGTAAACGTATTGTGAATACACTGCCTATATCCGACACATTTGCAACGTCTATAGTACCGTTATGCATAAAGTACGGCCTCTTTTGTGATAGCAAGTCCAAGACCCGTTCCGCCGGTATCTCTCGCTCTCGAATCGTCAAGTCTGTAAAAACGTTCAAATATTCTGTCACGCTCGCCCTCCGGTATTCCCGGACCGTTGTCCTCAATTTTTTATTGTCAGACAGTCATTGTCTGCCGTAAGGTCGATATGGACAAAACCGCCCTCCGGCGAATATTTAATCGCATTATCCGCGATATTGTATATCGCCTCATACATTTTGTCATAGTCAAGTAAAATCGGGCTAAATTCTGTCTGATGATTGTCAACATATATAACAATATCCTTTGCATTCGCAATCGGTGTAAGTTTTTTACAACCTGACTTATAAGCATCTTAATATCGACTTCTTCAAGTTTCAGCGAATTACCGCCTGCGTCAAGTTTTGTAAGCACAAGCAGTCTTTCGACAATTCTTGTAAGTCTGTCAACCTCGTCCGACATATCGCCGAGGAATTCCTTTACCATAGCCGGATCGGGATTTTCCGCCGCAACAAGACTGTCGCATATAAGTTTTATGCCAGCCATAGGGGTTTTAAGTTCGTGTGACGCGTCCGAAACAAACTTACGTCTTTTTCTTCCAAAAGTTCAAGTTCGTCACACATATAATTAAGCATTTGTGCCATTTGTGCGATCTCATTATGACCTTTAACTTCAACATGCTTTGAGAAATTACCCTTTGAAATTTCCTTTGCAACGGCAATAAATTCTTCAATCGGTGACGTTATAATATAGCTCATACCCAAACTAAGCATACCGATAAGAATTACAATAAGCGTACTGAAAACTATAAGACTGTTCCTTGTCGTTCGGACTGTATCATCAATCGTGTTTATCGATTCTGCCAAATACACACTTCCGATTATTTCACCGCCGAATGTTACAGGCACCGCAACGCTTATAAGACGCATATTGTTTTCGCCTGTCGTTATAATATCGGCTTGTTCGCCGTCAAGCGCACGTTTTAAAACGTCACGCATAAAAACCTTGCCGATAAGCTGTGATTCTTCGTTCGTGTCATACAAAACCGAATACGATTTATTTGTCACAACACCTCTTATATTCGTACCTGCAAGACTTCGCTCAACAACATCCGAAAACTTTTGAGCCGAAGTTGCAGATGTATCGCTTCCCCATACGTCCGCAATTGTTTCAGATATAATATTCGCCTTTGCAAACATATTTATCGTTTCCGTGCTGTACAGATTTTCGCTAAGCAGACTGATTATATAAATACTCATCAAAACAAGCGTTGTAACAATAATTGCAAGATAAGTTGCAATCATTGTAAAAAACGCATTGAATTGGTGATGTTTTTAATCTTTTCCTTAATCTTTCTTGTAATAGTAACCCACTCCCCATTTTGTTTTTATATATGAAGGCTCGGCAGGATTTTTCTCAATTTTTCTCTAAGCCTTCTTATATGAACGTCAACCGTTCGTACATCACCCGGATAATCAAAGCCCCACGCTATATCCAAAAGATTTTCTCTTGTATAAACCTTTTGCCGGATTTCTCATAAACAGTTCCAAAAGGTCAAATTCCTTGCTTGTAAGTTCAATAACCTTATCGTTTATCACAACACGTCTGAAATTATAGTCCAAAGTTATATCGCCCGATATGATAAGCTTGTCCCTTTCGCCTTTCGGTGCAGGATTTACTCTGCGCAAAATCGCCTTAATTCTTGCCGTAACCTCACGAATATTAAAAAGGCTTGGTTATATAATCGTCCGCACCGTATTCAAGTCCGAGTATCTTATCTATATCTTCACTTTTCGCCGTAACCATAATTATAGGTACATTTGAAAAACCTCTGATGGTGCGGCAGACGGTAAATCCGTCCACTTTCGGCAACATCAAATCAAGCAAAATCAAGTCTATACTTTCATCATGCGCAAGACGAATAGCCTCCTCACCGTCAAATGCAGTCACTACCGCATAACCGTCTTGCTCAAGGTTAAACTTTATACCTTTCACCAAAAGTTTTTCGTCATCTACCACTAATATTTTCATCTGTCCCATCCTTTCAACTCACTGTAATATTTATATTAATTAAAAAACAGATTTATTCTACCGAAATATATTCCTTAATATCCTCAAATTTCTTCTCACTTATTCCCGACACCTTCATTATCTCCTCTATTGACATAAAAAGGACCGTTTTCCTGTCTGTATTTGATAATTCTTTCAGACATTTTCTCTCCGATACCTTTCAGCTTTACAAGCTGTTCTGTATCTGCGGAATTGATATTGATTTTCCCGTCGGTGACTTCTTTCGTGTCCGATTCATACGGAATATAATCCTCCGTTGCCACGGTTTCCATAACAAAAGCGTCTTTTTCAAAGTGTTCAACGGCAAATCCGCCCAAAACCAACAATGCAAAAATGATTATGTATAAGAATATTTTTGATTTTTTTTGTTCAAAACTAACATTTGCTACCTCTGAAAATGTGTTATATTAATAGTATAACATAAATTTTTTCATTTTTTCATCTTTTTTACGAATTTAAAAAAATTTTATTGCAATATAATTAGAATTTCGATATAATAGTAAATTGAGATATAATGTATTAAAATTAGAATATAGATTTATGGAGGCAATGATACTATAATGAAAAAGAAAAGGTTAATTTCTTTACTGCTTGCGGCATTTATAACGGTTATGCCGCTATCATTTTCTTTTGCGGCACCGACTCCGGAGCCGACTGCTGATAACACGACTTCAACCGTAACTTCACCTGACGGAACAACCAGAACAGTAACTTCCGACGGCAATGATGTAAAATCAACACCAAAGGCAACCGAAAGCACAGATACATCAAGCGATACGGAAACGACATCCGCAACCAAAACACCGTCAGATACTTCATCGGATACATCAAGCACATCTGATACAACTTTGCAAAGCGATACAGATACAACATCGCAAAACGCAAATTCACTTCCGGACGGCGTAACTATGGAAGATCCGTCACTTACGCCTCGAACGTGCAGTATGCACAGTCCGCACTTCTTATGGACATGGCGTCGGGACGAGTTTTATACAGCAAAAACCTTGATGAAAGAGTTTACCCTGCAAGTACAACAAAGATTATGACAGCTATACTTGCACTTGAAATGGGTAATATGGACGATACGGTAACCGCCACATATGATGCGCTGAAATCAATAACTCTTGAAGATTCTCATATGGGTATACTTACCGGCGAGGAACTTACTTTAGACCAACTTGTAAAAGGTATGCTTGTATACAGTGCCAATGATGCGGCAAATGTTATTGCAATTCACATTGCAGGCTCACTGGACGCATTTGTCAGTTTGATGAATCAAAAGGCACAGGAATTAGGAATGACAGGCACACACTTCGTAAATCCTTGCGGTTCACATGACGATAACCACTATACAACGGCTCGCGACCTTGCAATACTTTCAAAGTACGCAATGAAAAACGATCAATTCCGTGAAATTGTAAAAATGCCTATATACAAAATTCCGGCAACAAATAAGTATGCATCAGAGCGTATTCTTGTAAATACAAACCTGTTCCTCGGAACATCACGTTCAACTTACTACTATTACCCACCGGCAATAGGTATTAAAACAGGTCACACCTCACAAGCCGGATACTGTCTTGTATCAGCCGCTTCATATAACGATACCGAATTTCTTGCAATCGTTATGAACTGTAAAAACGTAGATACAAAGGAACAGGCTTATTCATATATCGATTCAAAGACTTTGTTCAATTTTGGTTTTGATAATTACACATCAACCGCTTGCGGCAGTCGGAGATATAGTTTCCGATTCAAAGGTTTATGAGGCAAAACAGGATATGCGTGTTGCTGTAACTGTTGAAAACGACGTGTCAGCACTTATTCCGAGCGGTGAAGGCAACGCAGAGCAAATAACAACGAATATCGATATGCCCGAAAATTAGAGGCACCTATTACAAAAAGGTGACGTACTTGGTACAGTGACATATTCATATAAAGGTATTGAAGTCGGTTCGGCTAACCTTATCGCAACAAATGATGTTGAAAGAAATAATATTCTTCACGTATTCCACCTTGTGTTAAAGGTTATAACAAGTCCATTCTTCTTCATTCCGGCAATACTTCTTATACTTCTTATTATGTACGCAAGATATCAGAAGAAGAAACGTGAAAGACAAAGACGTATTCAGCAGTTAAAGAAAAACAGACAGCGTTCATCATCAGAAAATGAAACAGGTACACGCACACCAAACAGAAATGCATCAAGAACAGAAAGAATTGACCGCGAAACAAAAGGTTCAAATTCAAGATACAGAAGATAATAAACGAAGATAAAACAAAAGGCAAGCCACATCTATAGCTTGCCTTTATTTTTAACCGTTTCAAAACTACCTATTCAAAAATTCATCAATTAATTTTTTTCGATTCTTCAAAAGATTTTTACTGCTTACATAATGCATCCTATCGTCACGTCTGAACCACGTAAGCTGACGTTTGGCATAACGGCGTGAGCTTTGCTTTATGAGTTCTACGGCATCTTCAAGGCTCATTTTACCGTCATAATAGTCCATAACTTCTTTATAGCCTATACCCTTCATTGAATTTAATTCCTGCGTATAGCCCATATCCATAAGACCTTTAACTTCCTCCAAAAAAGTCCGCTTTTATCATAATATCGACACGTCTGTTTATTCTGTCATACAGTACGTCCCTATCCCAATCAATACAAATCATAAGCGGATTATATCGGCTTTCAACTCGCTTTGTTTCCTCTTGGTGTTTAGAAATCGGTTTGCCTGTCGTTTTATAAAACTCTATCGCACGAATAATACGTCTGACGTTATTAGGGGTGCAGTCTTTCAGCCGACTCCTTATCAAATTCCGCAAGCATTTCAAGCAAATATTCACTGCCTTTTTCCTCTGCCGTCTTTTGCAGTTTTTCACGAAGTTCGTAATCAGTGTCAATCTCACCGAATGTAACGTCATTTACAACAGAATTTATATAAAGTCCAGTACCGCCTGCCATTACGGCAATTTTGCCGCGGCTGGTAATATCGGCGATAGTCTTATGTGCAAGCTCGGTATAATCCGCAACACTGAACTCATCATCAGGTTCAAGAAAACCGATAAGATGATGAACGGCTTGACTCATTTCTTCCGCAGTCGGTTTTGCCGAGCCTATATCCATATATTTATAAATCTGCATACTGTCGGCACTGACGATTTCACCGCCGCCATAATTTGCAATATCAATCGCAAGTGCCGTTTTTCCCGATGCGGTCGGTCCGACAACAACAATAAGAGGTATCTTAGACAATTCTCTTAAACTCCTTTTCAAGTTCCTTTTGCTCATTGTTACTATGATAGGTCTGCCGTGAGGGCAAGTATTAATATTTTTAAGCCTTAACACATTTCTCACAAGCGTTTCCATTTCTATTTTACTCATACGCATATTCGCTTTAACCGCCGATTTACACGCAATCGTATATAAAAAGTCTTTCGTTCTTTTCCGTTATAAGTTCTTTTCCTCATTTCCTCGCCTTGTGCGACAAGTTCAAGCACAAGCGGTTCAACCTCACCGAGTTCAACTTCACCCGGAACACTTCGTACAATAACCGCGTCGTCGCCGAATTCTTCCGACTCAAAGCCTATATCATCAAAAAGTTGTTTATTGTCACGATACGCAGTCATCTCACTGCCGGTAAGATTTACTATAACAGGTTCGATAAGCATTTGTGACACAACTTGTTTTGACGCAATATCTTTCTTCAATTCTTCATATTTCAAACGTTCGTGTGCCGCGTGCTGGTCTATAATCATCATTTCGTCGCCCTTTTCGGCTATGATGTACGAATCAAAAACCTGACCGACTATTTCAAAATATTCATCTGCAAAAACAGTTTCTTCGCGTTTCGGAACTTCGGTTTCAACATTTTGCTCCGTCGGTTTTTCTTCCTTAACGGTTTCAACCCCTACTGTTTCAGTAACAGGTCTTTCCTCATTCTTTATTTCTTCAACTGTGGCTTCTTCCGCTTTAACCGCGTCCTTTTAGGAAGTATTCCGTTTGTTTCCGCTTTCGGAGTTTCAAGCGATACAGTTCTTGTATAAGGAATTTCGGATTGTCTTGGTTTTATAAAATTGGGTTTTAGTGATACAAAATCATTTTGTGTTTTAGTGTCCCCGACTTTATCCGTTTTACTGTCACTAACCAAATCATTTTTAGTGTCCCCACTGTTTTTCAGAAAATGATTTTCTCGTGGATTATATGCGGTTGTTTCGGGACGTTTTGTCATTGTCTTTGGAAGTGCGACCGCAAAGTCGCTCAGATTTAACTGTCCCTTTGGCGTATCACGTTTAAATTCTTCCGAAGTACGTTCGATTTTCGGTACATTCGGTATTTCGTAAAGTGCGTTTTTCACACCGTAATACACCGCATTATAAACCGCCTTTTCATCCGAAAACTTCACTTCAAGTTTTGTCGGGTGAACGTTAATGTCAATAAGTGACGGATTGATTTCTATATTAAGTATCGCCATAGGGAATTTGCCTATCATAATCTGATTTTTATAGGCATTTTCAAGTGCGGCGATTATTGTTCTGCTTTGTTATGTATCTTCTGTTTACAAAAAGCTCTGATAATTTCGCTTAGGCCGTGCAAGCGTTCCCTTGCCGATAAGACCTGTAATTTTAATACCGTCCGATTCGTATTCTACGGGAATTGTACCCTTTGCATAATCTCTGCCGTAAACTGTATAAACCGAATTTTCAAGTGAATTATCGCCCGGTGAAAACAATTTTTTCTTTGTTGTCTATTATAAGTTTAAAGGATATTTCGGGATGTGCGAATATAAATCTCGTCATTATGTCCGTTATGTATCCTGCCTCAGTTGCGTCTTTTTTTCAAGAATTTACGTCTTGCAGGTGTGTTGAAAAACAGATTTTCGACAAGTATCGATGTACCGTCGGGAATACCTGCCTCGTCAGAAGAAAGTATTTCTCCGCCTTTGCACGTTACACATACGCCTGTTTCATCCTCGTGTCGCTTTGTAAAAAGTTCAACTTCGGCAACAGCACCTATACTTGAAAGTGCCTCACCTCTGAATCCAAGCGTATAAATCGCGTCAAGGTCACTGCTCGTCTGCACCTTACTTGTCGCATGACGTAAAAAGCATATTTTCGCATCCTCCTCCGACATACCGCTGCCGTTGTCGCTGACGCGCATATATATGCTTCCGCCTTTTTATCTCCACGCTTATCAGAGTTGCACCGGCATCTATGCTGTTTTCAACAAGTTCCTTTATAACGCTTGACGGACGTTCAACAACTTCGCCCGCCGCTATTTTATTTGAAACTTCACTGCTCAGTACATGAATTTTTCCCATTTTAAACCCTTTCAACCGTTAATACTCGTGACCTTAAACAGCCACAAATGTTTATATTTCCTTCGCCCTGTTTGCCAATTCGTAAAGAACTTGTTCATCGCCTCAATCGGTGTGTACGTTGTGACGTCCATATTTTTAAGTTCATCTGCAATTTCATTAGCTATACCGTCACCGAAACCGATTTGATTTGTTGTGTCCTCGTGTTTCTTCGCCGTATGTTCTACAACGATTTCATCATTCTCAATCTTTTTCAAAATCTTCTTTTGCACCGTTGATTACCTCTTTCGGAACACCTGCAAGTGCCGCAACTTCAATACCGTAACTGTCGTCCGCTCCGCCTCTGACGATTTTACGCAAAAAAACGTAATATCGTCACCACGTTTTTTACGGCAATTCTGTAATTTTTAACACCGTCAAGTTCTTCCTCCTCAAGTTCGGTAAGCTCATGATAGTGCGTTGCAAAAAAAGCGTCTTTGCGCCGATTTTGTGCTTATTTTGTATGTACTCAACAACCGCCCAAGCTATCGACAATCCGTCAAATGTGCTTGTACCGCGTCCGATTTCATCAAGAATAATAAGTGATTTTGACGTTGCATTCTTCAAAATGTGGCTTACTTCCGTCATTTCAAGCATAAACGTACTCTGTCCCGACGAAATATCGTCAGACGCACCGACTCTTGTAAAAAATCTTGTCCACAATACCGATTTTAGCCGACTTTGCAGGAACAAAACTTCCGATTTGTGCCATAAGAGTTATAAGTGCAACCTGTCGCATATACGTTGACTTACCTGCCATATTCGGACCTGTTATAATAATCATTCGGTCGTCATCGTTATTCAAAAGAGTGTCATTCGGTACAAACATCGAATTTTTTGACATTTTCTCAACAACAGGGTGTCGTCCGTCCGTAATTTCGATTTTGCCGTTATCCGATATTTCGGGCATGGTAAAGTTGTTTTTGTATGCAGTCTGTGCCAGCGACAAAAGTACGTCAGTCGTTGCGATAATATGTGCCGCATTTTTCAAACGCTCGATTTCCTCACTCACGCTTGTTCTGACCTGTTCAAAAACATAGCTTTCAAGCGTCACGATTTTTTCCGATGCGCCGAGAATTGTGTTTTCGATTTCCTTTTAGTTTCGAGTAATGTATCTTTCACAGTTTGCAAGCGTCTGCTTTCTTATATAATAATCGGGTACGTCCTTTTATCGCCGATTTTGTAATCTCTATATAGTAACCGAAAACCTTGTTATAGCCGACTTTCAGCTTGCTTATGCCCGTTAATTCACGTTCTTCGTTTTTCAAGTGCCGCAAGCCACTTTTACCGTCACGCATTGCAATACGCAAATTGTCGATTTCCTCATCAAAGCCCTCTTTTATAACATTGCCGTCACGCAAAAGTGCCGGCGGTTCGTCATTTATCGCTCTTTCAAGCAAATCGCACACATCTTCAAGCAAATCAAAATTTTTACGCATATCGCCAAGCATCGGTGACTTGACATTGCTTAAAGTGTACTCAAGTTCAGGTAACTGTAAAAGCGTCATTTTAAGTGCAATTAAATCTTTTCGGTGTAACAGTGCCAAGCGAAATACGGCTGATTATTCTTGATATATCATACGTTCCGGAAAGCACTGCCGAAAGATCGTCGCGGAGCATTATATTCTCCGTAAGCTCCTTTACCGAATACAATCTCTTGTTTATCTCAATAGGATTGATAAGCGGCTTTTCAATCCACTGTTTTAAAAGTCTTGCACCCATTGACGTTTCTGTATTGTCAAGCACCCACAAAAGCGAACCTCTTTTTAACCTTGTCACGCATTGTTTCGGTTATTTCAAGGTTACGTCTTGTATTCACGTCAATATCCATATACTGATTAACTTCGTATGTATTAATCGTGTTTAAATATGTAAGACTTGTTTTTTGCGTATGTTCCAAATACGCAATCATAGCACCGACCGCACGAACCGCATAAGGTTTTGTGTCAAGTGCTATTTCCGACAAGGAATTTTTACCGAACTGCTGCAGGATATTCTTTTCAAATTCCGAATTTTCAAAGAAATCGTCCGTACATTCGTCGGGAGTTATATGAAATCTCAACTCAACCTGTGCAGATAATTTTTCCGCCGCGTCCGAATTTAAGAGTATTTCTTTCGGCTCATATCTCGCTATTTCGTTTAGTGCCTCGTCCGCTCCGCTAATTTCGGTTGTATAAATCTCACCCGTTGAAATATCCGAAACCGCAAATCCGTATTTGTCACGCTGACTGTATATAACCGCAAGATAATTATTATTCTTTTCGTCAAGCAACTCCTCATCAACAACCGTACCCGGCGTCACTACACGAATAACCTCACGTTTTACAATACCTTTAGCGGTTTTAGGGTCCTCAACCTGTTCGCATATAGCAACCTTATATCCCTTTTCAATCAGCTTTGCAATATAAACCGACGCACTGTGAAAAGGAACGCCACACATTGGTGCGCGTTCCGAAAGTCCGCAGTCTTTACCTGTAAGCGTTATTTCAAGCTCCTTTGAAGCGGTTATGGCATCCTCAAAGAACATTTCATAGAAATCACCCAGTCTGTAAAATAATATACAGTCCTCGTATTCCTCCTTTGTTTTCAGATATTGAGTCATCATCGGCGTCATCTGCTCTTTTGCCATTCCGCTTTATCTCCTTGTCTTTAGATTTGTGTATAAATTAGTGACAGCCTCCGCACGTACTGCAATCATGCGTACAGTTCGGATCTTGTCCTGTGATGTAGAAATTCAGCATTTGATTAACTTGATTAACCATTGCGTCAAATTCTTTCTTTGCATCAATGTACTTCTTTATTGATTCCGATTTTTCAAGCATTTCTTCAAATGCTTCGTTATTCTTCTGTATAGCTTCTTCACGCGAAATCTTGTTGTTTTGCATATCGCGTGCAAGGTTCATTCTCTGCAAGTTGAATTCCTTTAAAAGTGCCTGTGCCTCGTCATCATTTTCTTGTAAAATCTCGGCATTCTTTGCATTTTTCATTTCTTCTGAATTTTGGATAAGCTCTCCAAGTTCTCTTGTCTTTTTCGATTATTTCGTTCATATTATTAAATTCCTTTCTTATTCTGCAATCTCACCGTTAAGGCTCCATGTGTGTGCCTCGGTAATTCTTACGTCTATATATTTTCCTATAAGCGATTTATCGCCCTTAAAGTTTACTATCTTTTTGAACTGTCACAACGGCCCGAAAGTGTTGTTTCGTCATTCTTGCTTACACCGTCGACAAGCACCTTTTCAACCCGTCCTACATACGCCTCATTTTTGCGTTTTGAAATTTCATTCTGTACTTCCAAAAGCTTGTTGAAATTCTCGTGTATTTCTTCGTCTGTAAGTACAAAATCAAGCTTTGCCGCAGGAGTTCCCTCACGTCTTGAATATATAAATGAGAATATGTTATCATACTCAACCTTACGAAGTACGTCAAGTGTTTCCTCAAAATCTTCCTTTGGTTTCCGTTGGAAAACCGACTATAATATCGGTTGAAAGTGAAATGTTCGGTATTCTCTTTTTAACCTTTTCAATCTTTTGCAAGATAATCTTCTTTTGTGTACTTTCTGTTCATTTCTTTCAAAATCTTGTTTGAACCTGCTTGAACAGGAAGATGAAGCTGTTTACAAACCTTGTCACATTCCGCAATCGCGTCAATAAGTTTATCGCTCAAATCTTTCGGGTGTGATGTCATAAATCTGATACGTTCAACGCCCTCAATATCATTTACCATACGAATAAGGTCTGCAAAGTCAACATCTGTGTCAAGGTCTTTGCCGTATGAATTTACGTTCTGTCCCAAAAGTGCAATTTCACTGCAGCCTCTTGCCACAAGTTCCTTAACTTCGGCTATAACCGCCTCAGGTGTACGACTTCTTTCACGTCCGCGCACATACGGTACAATACAGTATGAGCAGAAATTGTTGCAGCCGTACATTACAGATACCCATGCTTTTTTATCATCGTCACGCATAATAGGAATATCCTCTGCGATTGCACCGTCACTGCTGTCAATATCGACAACTGTTTTCTTTTCGTGAATTGCTCTGTATAAAAGCTCCGGCATTTTGTAAAGTGCGTGTGTTCCGAAAACAAGGTCAACGTGTTCGTGTACTTTTTGATTTTCTCGGTAATATGCTCCTGCTGTACCATACAACCGCATACACCGATAACCATATCTTTTCTTTCTTCTTTGATGTGCTTTAAAATACCGAGTCTGCCGAAAACCTTTTGCTCCGCATTTTCACGCACCGCACAAGTATTATATATAACAACATCAGCTTTGTTGCTGTCGTCCGTAAAATCAAACCCCGCCTGTCTTAGCATACCTCTTATACGTTCGGTGTCGTTTTCATTCTGCTGACAACCGTATGTTTCGGTAAGCGCTAATTTTGCGTGTCCGTTTTGAGCAGCATAACGCATATTTTCTTTCTTTGAGTTTCATTATATAACTTTCTTTGCTCCGCCATCTGCTCCTTAGTTATAAGCTTTGCCATTTACATTTCTCCTATACTTCAAAAGTAAAGTTAATTATATCACATTTAAATTGTAATTACAACTTAAAATTCATAATCGCAAACACGTCTTTTCCACTACATACGGACGCACATACGTTGCACCGACAGCTTTGTGTTCAGGGTGATTTTGGTAAGTGTTTAAATCCTCTTTTTTGTTTCAAACTCCGATACAAGTACTACATCTGACGCGGCGTCTGTATCGTTGAAATTAAGTCCGACTTCAATGTTTACCAAAATATCTATTTTACCCTTTTAAAGCCTCAAGATTTTCCTTTATATCCTTTGCTCTCTGCTCTTTATCTTCACTCTCTGCCATTCTCCACATTACTATATGCTTAATCACGTTAAATTCCTCCTAAATACATATACATTCATTATATCATCTTATTTTAATTTTTTTCAATAAAATATGTGGTTTTTATTAAAAAATAGTGGTATAATAAACCCATAAATATCTGAAAGGACAGATTATTGTGAAAAAAGCTTTTAAAAACAGCAGTGTTTACGGGCGGGATATTATTTGCCGTCAAAGGTTTGGACAACAGAATTGAAGTTACACATTACGATATATCGTCACCGAAAATCCCCGAAGGATTTGACGGATATAAAATTTTACAAATTTCAGATTACCACGCAGACAGCGTACCTGGGCTGATTGAAGAAATTGAACACGAATCGCCCGACATTATAGTTTCGACAGGCGACCTTGTTCACGACACAGGCTCATACACACCCGGAGTGCGTCTATGCAAACATCTTATCGACATTGCACCCGTTTATGCGGTAACGGGCAATCACGATTTATGGAGAAGTGACTACGAAGATTTTGAGCGAGAACTTACCGCAATCGGCGTTAAAACATTGCATGACGAGCGTGTCATTTTAAAGCGTAACGAAAGTGAAATTTCACTTTCTGGAATTGACGATCCGTTTGCTTTAAACAGTGTCAAAATCGTCGAAAATATCGAAAATTCACTTGCGAAACTGCCACGTTACAACGGATATGACATACTGCTTTTTTTTCACCGTGCGAATTTATTCGACAGATTAAAAATACCGCGGTTTCAACCTTATTCTTGCAGGTCATATGCACGGCGGGCAATTCAGAATACCGAAAAGGCAGAGGTGTCGTTGCGCCTAAATCGTTGGGGCAGTAAATCGTCAATGTTCTTTCCGAAATACTTTGCCGGGCATTACCACGCACCGCACACCGATATGATTGTAAACAGAGGTATAGGCAACCCTATGCTTTTGCCGAGATTGTTTAATCGACCGGAGATAACGGTCATTACATTAAAACATAAAAGGAGATATGAAAAAATGGAAAACAAAAGACCTTTCAAAACAATTTACACTTGTTTCCCGCAAGGAAAAACACAAGGTACTTACAATGAGTTACGATGACGGTAAGATTTTCGACAGAAAGCTTATCGAGATTTTAACAAATACGGTATCAAGGGTACATTCCACCTTAACACAGGTATTATGCCTGTTGATGAGGACAGAATACAGCTTTCGGAAGTCAAAGAACTTTACAAAGGCCACGAAGTATCGTGCCATACAAGCACTCACCCGACTATTGAACGTTGTCCGCTTGACCAAGTTGTTCAGCAAGTAATTGAGGACAGAAAAGCACTTGAGGACGCAGTCGGCTATCCCGTAAGAGGTCTTAGCTACCCTAACGGCTCATACAGCAAGGATATTATCAATCTTCTTCCTGCCTGTGGCATAGAATACAGTCGTGTTGTCGGAAGTACGGACGATTTTGCATTTCCCGACAACTTCCTTGAATGGAAATCCACCTGTCACCACGGTCACAACCTAATGCAGAATGCAGAACGTTTTGCCGACCTACATAAGACACAATATCTTTATATGATGTACGTTTGGGGACACAGTTATGAATTTGACCGCGACAACAGCTGGGATTTAATCGAAGGTTTCTGTAAATTTATCGGCGGACGTGACGATATATGGTACGCTACAAATATTGAAATCGTTGACTATATGAATGCCGCCAAAAATCTTAAATACACCGCTAAGGGAGACAGAGTTTACAACCCTAACGCAATATCTGTATGGATTGAAGTTGACGGTCAACATTACGAAATCAAACCGGGAGAACTTAAAGAAATATGACGGAAAAAGAACTTTTTCCTCCTGTGCGTGATTTATTCGTAAAACGCGGATACAAAGTCAATGCAGAGGTGCGTGACTGTGACGTTACCGCAACGAAAAACGACGAATTTATTATTATAGAATTAAAGAAAAATTTATCCGTAACACTTTTGGCACAGGGTCTTAAAAAAGGCTCAAAACAGGTGCAGACGTATATATCGCCGTACCCAAGCCGAAAAAATATTCACTGAAAAAATTCCGCAACACATTTGCGGTGATAAAAAAACTTGAACTCGGACTTATATTCGTTTCAGTTCGCGGCAGTCATTCATTTGCGGAAATCGCATTTGATCCGACCGAATTTAAACCGACAACACGCGACTATCGAAAAAGACGTGAAATTCTCACAGAAATCAACGGCAGAACGATTGACACAAACACAGGCGGTGTGACGAACACCAAAATCATAACCGCTTACACTGAACAATGTATACATATCGCGTGTATCCTTGATATGTACGGCGATTTGTCGCCGAAACGCATAAAGGAAATCAGCGGTATTGACCGTGCGTATAATATTTTAAGAATGAATGTTTACGGTTGGTTTTATAACGTCAAAAAGGAGTCTAAAACGGAAAGGACTTTGGAATATCGGTACTATACAACAGAAGGACGCAAAAAAAACGGACTTTTGAGCCGTTCGACTTCGAAAATCCCGGAACGTGCAATATATTAAAATTTTAAAAGTTTAATTTATAGCTATAAAAATCCGAACTTTTCGATATACGGCTTGCCTGTGCAAAAAATAAACTCTAGCGTAAACCGTACGCCGACTTCATTTTCGCAAAATCCGAACTTTTCTCGACCTCTGCCAGCGTGTAGACACTTTTGTTTGAACAACTCACCTTTGTGAGCCGTTTTTTGATATTGCTTTTCTTTAATATTCTTGCTTCTTTTAAAAGATAATCTCTGTTGTTAAGGTTCGCATCTATGATAACCTCGTCTATCAACTTTCTCAGCACATCGCCGATTTCTCTGCCGGGGCGGTAGCCAAGACGTATAAGGTCCTTGCCGTTTACCGCAAGATGCGAAACAAGATACGGCTGTCTTTCAGCCAAAATCTGCTTATAAATCTGCATTGACGCGTCTATTCTGTTTTTCTTTTCGGGGAAATGCTCAAGATTTTTCGCCATATTGTCCGCCGTTTGCAGTATCAAAAGTTTTTCAAAAAGCACCTCACCCGTTCTTGCCATCATTCGCTTAACAGCAGGCAACGACGGCTCAACTCTTACATCATGATTTTCAACAAGTATCGAAACCTCACGAATTGTGTCGTTATCCATACGCAATCTGTGCATAAGGTCAACCGCAATTATACAGCTTTCGCGATGATGTCCGTAAAAATGAATTATACCGTTTTGGTCCGTACTCGAACAACACGGCTTGCCAATATCGTGCATAAGTGCCGCCCATCTCAATACCAAATCATTCGGCGTACACTTAACGGTGTGCATAATATGTTCACCGACATCATAAATATGATACTTGTTTCTCTGCGGTTCACCAAAACATCTTTCAAGTTCCGGCATCATATATTGCAGTAGTCCGCACTCGTGTAATTTTCGGATATAGTCGGGATTTTCTGAAAGAAGTATTTTATTCACTTCCTCCAAAATTCTTTCATGACTGACTTTTTTTTAAGCACCGCACATTTTTTTATTGCTTTCCATGTTTCGTCCTCAATTCTGAACGAAAGCACCGCACTGAAACGTATCGCTCTTAACATTCTAAGTGCGTCCTCTTTAAATCGTTTTTCAGGGATTACCTACACATCTGATTATCTTATTTTCAATATCATGCTGACCGCCGAAATAATCAATTATACCCGTTTTCGGCAAATCCATCATCGCATTTATGGTAAAATCACGTCTTGCACAATCTTCCCTTGCATCATCGACAAAACTTACACTCTGCGGATGTCTGCCGTCACTGTATTCACCGTCAGTTCTGAACGTGGTAACTTCATAACCTGTCTTGTTGTGAACAACCGTAACCGTACCGTGCTTTATACCCGTATCAATCGTACGGCGGAAAAGTTTTTCACTTCTTCAGGTCTTGCACTCGTTGCAATGTCGTAATCATGCGGAGTTTTGCCCATAATCGTATCACGCACCGCACCGCCTGCCACAAACGCAGAAAAGCCGTCTGTTTCCAGGCGACTTAAAATATTCATAACGCTGTCAGGCAGTATAAACTCCATAATTTTCCCCTTTTTTACCCCTTTATTCTCTGTAAAAATTATAAATCTTATACTCGATATATGTCAATAGTTTTGTATATAATGTAAATTGAATTTAATATTCTGATTGCAATTATCTCCTATTGCTCATTTTGTTCTTTGCACATCTCGATACACTGCTTTATCACCGCATTTATTCTTTCAATCTGTGTATCTGTCAACTGTTCCATTTCTTCAATCAATATTGATGCAGGATCACGTCCTTTTATCAAATAGTCGGGAGTAGTTTCGAGAATTTCACAAAATTTTATAAAGTTTTCAAGTTTCAAAGCTTTCTTGCCGGATTCCGTTCCCGAAATCATCTGTATACTGACGTCCATTTTTCAGCCAAATACTCCTGCGTATACCCAAGCTCAATTCTTCTTTTTTTAACTCTCTTTCCTATATCCTCAAACAATTTCTTATTCATATTACCACTCCAGATAAAATACTAATTGTATTTTTTTTTTCATCAACTATCAGTTTAAATTATAATCAAGAAACAGTTTAATTTATTAAAATAATGGTTGACTAAATTAAAATGTCGATTTATGTTATACTCTTTTCAGTTGGTAATTATTATCAACAAAAAAACATTCAGTCATTACGCTTCCCCAATTACAGCATTTGACTGAATGTTTTTTTTTTTTTATGAACGGTCTGCAAAACCGTAACGGCTTTGCAGACAATCTGTCTTTTTATTACATAGTTTCTATTTCGTGAATTTTTTTAATTCTGTCGGCATGTCTGCCGCCTTGAAATTCCGCTTCAAGATAAGTGTCAACAATCATATTTGCAAGCTCTCTGCCCAAAACACGACCGCCCAAACAAATAACATTTGCGTTATTATGTTCCTTTTGACATTTTCGCACTGAACACATCACCGCAAAGTGCCGCTCTTATACCCTTAAACTTATTTGCCGCCATTGATATTCCTATACCTGTACCGCAGATAAGTATACCGCATTCACATTCACCGTCAAGAACAGCCTTGCATACAGGCTTTGCACAGTCGGGATAATCAACGCTTGCCTCACTGTATGTTCCGAAGTCTTTAACTTCGATACCCTTTTCCTTTAAATGTTCGATTATATGTCCTTTTAGTTCAAAACCGCCGTGGTCACTGCCTATTGCTATCATTTGCTTTCTCCTTTTTTCTTTGTTTTCTCTTTCTTCAAGCTCTCTTTCGGCTTGGGATTTTCTTATATAATACGGTTTCATTTCAAGATACGATTGCGTTTCACCGCGTTTTTGCCTTATCAAGTGCAAGTGCCGCAACCGATGACGCTCTTGAATTTAATGCATTTGCAGGTGGGAATATCGCCTTGTCACCAAGTTTTTCTTTAATATAGTCCCTATGCACCTTAACACCGTCACCGACAAATATAGTATCAAGAAATTCACCGCAACTTTCAAGACATTCATCAATGCTGATTGCCTCAGGCTCTCCGATTTCCTTAAAACCCTCGTCCCAAATATAGCTTGCCGTAAACACGTTGTTACGTCTTGCGTCCATTATCGGCACGATTATATGCTCCGCATACGGCACGTTATATGCAAGTGCCTCAAGTGTTCCGACGCTCACCACAGGTTTGCCCGTTGCGTGTGCAAGTGCCTTGACAGTTGCAACGCCTATACGAAGTCCTGTAAACGAACCCGGTCCGATAGCCGCCGCAAATATGTCAATATCCTGAACGGTCAATTCAAGCTCCGACAAAATCTGTTCTATCATTGTCATAATCTTCTGCGAATGAGTTTTTTTATGATTTAAAATATACTCACCAAGCAAAAGCTCATCTTCCATAACCGCAACAGTAGCGACATTGGACGAGGTATCTATTGCAAGAACTCTCATTTTTCTGCCTCCGTTTTTTGAATTTCGATTTTTCTGTAATTATCGTGACGGCTGTAATCCTTTGATATAGTAACGTCATATCTTTTTCGGGAAGTATGTCGTCAATAAGCTGTGGCCATTCGATAACGCTTACGCCGTCGCCGTAAACATATTCTTCATAGCCGATTTCATACATTTCATCACTGTCTGCTATGCGGTACACATCAAAATGATACAAAGGGAAGTCTGCCGCTGTATTCATTCACAATCGTAAAAGTCGGACTTGTGATAGGCTCGTCAATTCCGAGTCCCTTTGCAAGTCCCTGCACGAATGCTGTTTTGCCGACACCCAAATCACCGTACATACAAAGTACGTCACCTGCCTCTAAAGTTTTGGAAAACTCCTCGGCAAATTTTTGTGTTTCTTCATAACTGTTTGACTCAAATTCCATAATTAAAATAACCCTGTTATCTTTCCGTCTGCATCAACGTCTATGTTATCAGCCGCCGGTACTTTCGGAAGTCCCGGCATAACCAAAATATTTCCCGTTTCAACAACGATAAATCCCGCGCCGTTTGAAATTCTTACGTTGCTTACCGTAATTTCAAAATTTTCAGGTCTGCCCAAAAAGTTTTGCGTTGTCAGACAATGAATACTGTGTTTTTGCCATGCAGACAGGCTTTTTATCAAGACCGAGTTCTTCAAGTCTTGCAATCTGCTTTTGTGCTTTCGGTGTGTAATTAACACCCTTACCGCCGTAAATTTTTCTCACGATTTCATTAATCTTATCTTTAATTGACATATCGGTATCGTATGCCGGCTTAAAGTCAGCCTTTTGGTTTTCGACCGCCGAAATAACCTTTTTTCGGCAAGGTCCAATCCGCCCTCACTGCCTTTTGCAAAGACTTCGCTAAGTGCACATTCTGCACCCAATTCGTGACATCTTTCAATGACAGTATTAAGTTCTTCTTCACTGTCCGTATCAAAACGGTTTACCGCCACAACAACCGGTACACCGAATGACTTCATATTTTCAATATGTTTTTCAAGGTTTACGATACCCTTTTTTCAAAGCGTCAACATTTTCTTCTTTAAGGTCGGTCTTTTTTTAACTCCGCCGTTGTATTTAAGTGCACGAACAGTCGCAACAATAACAACTGCGTCAGGGCTAATTCCTGCCATACGGCACTTAATATCCATAAACTTTTCGGCACCCAAATCCGCACCGAAACCTGCCTCTGTTATTGTATAATCAGAAAGCTTCATTGCAAGCTTTGTAGCTTGTACACTGTTACAGCCGTGTGCAATGTTTGCGAACGGACCGCCGTGAATAAAGCAAGGTGTGTATTCAAGCGTCTGAACAAGGTTAGGCTTTATAGCGTCCTTCAAAAGTGCCGCCATTGCACCCTGTGCCATTAAATCCGACGCCTTAACAGGCTCACCGCTGCGGTTATAACCGATTATAATTTCACCCAAACGTTTTTTTCAAATCCTCCAAATCGTTTGCAAGACAAAGTATCGCCATAATCTCCGATGCAACGGTAATCATAAAACCGTCCTCACGCGGAATACCGTTCACCTTACCGCCCATACCGACAACAACGTGACGCAAAGCCCTGTCGTTCATATCGACAACACGTTTCCAAACAATGTTTGTAACATCAATATCAAGTGCGTTGCCTTGATGAATGTGATTATCAATCATTGCCGAAAGCAAGTTATTTGCCGCCGTTATGGCGTGCATATCACCTGTAAAATGCAGATTTATGTCCTCCATCGGAACAACCTGGCTGTAACCGCCGCCTGCCGCGCCGCCCTTAATGCCCATAACAGGGCCGAGCGACGGCTCACGAAGTGCCAAAACACACTTTTTGCCCATATTGGTAAGTGCGTCGCCAAGTCCGATTGTTGTCGTTGTTTTACCTTCACCCGCCGGAGTAGGATTTATTGCCGTAACAAGAATCAGCTTTCCGTTTTCATTGTCCTTAACCTTTCCCCAAAGTTCAGAGGCAATCTTAGCCTTATACTTTCCGTAAAACTCCAAATCGTCCTCTGCTATACCGATTGATGCGGCAACATCACGGATATGCTTCATTTTTGCATTTTGTGCAATTTCAATATCTGATAGCATATTCATATCCTCCCTTAAATTTTCTATTGTGCATTAAAATGTTAATATCTTTATAAAGTGAAATAGAGCTGAACAGTAAAATTAATCCAGCTCGAAAATATTTAATCGTTATTTAATCAGTTATTATTGAAATAACCTCTGTCCTCACGAACTTTTCTAAGTAGCAAGTCCAATCTGTGTTCAACGTCGTTAAGAACGTCATCAACATATTGGTCTGTATCAGTCTTAATTTCGATAGACTTCTGCTGAGCGGCATTAACAAGCTCATTAGCCTGTTCATATGCAGCCTTTGTAATTTCGTGTTCGTCAATAAGCTGCATTTGAGTTTCTTCGGCATTCTTCTGAATAGCCTCGGCTCTGTTTTCAGCCTCTGACAAAATTCTTTGTCTTTCTTCCTTAACCCACTTTGCTTCCTTTAGCTCGTCAGGGTATACAAGACGAATTTCCTGAATGTAGTCTAAAAGTTCACCCTTGTCAATCATAACCTTTCCGGTTAGAGGTACAGCCGATGCTTTTTCAATAGCCTCCTCCATCATATCGACAATTTCCATGATATCCATATCCATATCCATTTCGTTCAATCCTTTCATCCCTACTTATATTTTTTCTTCGATTGTTTCTATTATTTCACAAGGTACAAGACCTGTCAAATCTCCATGAAATCCCGCAAGCTCCTTAACCATGCTCGAACTGATATATGAATACTTCGTATTCGTCATCATAAACATAGTTTCGTATTCGGGATTAAGAGCCTTATTCAGAAGTGCCATTTGAAATTCATATTCAAAGTCAGCTACGGTTCTCAGGCCCTTAACAATCACCGTTGCATTTTTGCTGGCAGCAAAAAATCAACCAATAATCCCGTAAAAGTATCCACTTCCACATTATCCAAATGTTTAGTTACCAAGCGAATCATCTCAACTCTTTTTTCAGCAGAAAAAAGTGGGGTTTTGCTTGCATTGCTTAAAAACTCCGACCACCAATTTGTCATAGACACGGCTTGCTCTTTCGATAATGTCAAGGTGTCCGTTAGTTATCGGGTCAAAACTTCCCGGATAAACTGCAATTCTCATTTGTTCTTCTTTCCTCTTAGGCTTATCCCACAAAAAGCCGATTTAATTGCTTACATCGTATGATGTAATTTGGGTAGCTGCCGACATTTTAGCGACAGGCTCAATTATTTTTCTTATATACCGTGATATATGTTCTGCCGTACTTTCTCTGTCTGTACATTTCAAGTCCGTCAAAATCATGATGAAAATCAGTTCCGTCACTTTCCAGAACCACTATACCATCCTCGTTTAACAGATTGTTTTTTAACAATACCCTCAAGTACAGGTTCGATAAAGTTTTTATTATACGGAGGGTCAAGGAAAATCACATCGAATTTTTCCTTTGCCCTCTCCATATAATCAAAACATGACGTATTAATAATTTCACAGTAATCCGAAAAATCCAAAGAATTTGCATTTTTCTTGATAATATCAATCGAACGCTTGTCTTTATCAAGGCAAACGGCTTTTTTTGCACCGCGTGAAATCGCCTCAAAGCTCAAAGCACCGCTGCCGGCAAACATATCAAGGCACACCGCGTCGGGTATAAACGTCTGAATTATATTAAATACAGACTCCTTAACTCTGTCAGTCGTAGGACGAACATCCTCACCTTCAAATTCAAAAAAGTTTATGTCCGCGTCTGATTCCAGATATTATCCTCATGCACAATCCTCCATATTATTCTTCTATATTCTAACCTACTTTTTTGCAAAAGGTCAACAATGTTATTGTTTTTTTTCCTAATTTACATAAAATATCAATCGTTTTGTAAAGGATTTGATACATAGTATACATTAAACGCTAAATTTCATCAATATCTTCCGTAAATTCAGGAATGTTAATTCCTCTCACATATTCGTTGTTAGGTACAGGCGGTTTATCCATTTCAGGACCTATATAGAAACCTGTTTGTGTACACTGATTGTAAGCGGTATTTTGGAATGCAACGCTTAATCTGTAAACACTGTCGTGCATAAACGTATAGAACTTGTGGTCTGTGAGATCTGTTGTTGTGTAAATACGAAGTTCCGTATCGTCCTCATTTCTCCAAACAGCCTCTTCTCTCCAGTCACCCAAAATATCAGCTTGGATACAAGGTGTACCCTTCTTCCAGTTGTTTGACAGAGTACCCTTAGGGTCAAGGATTGTCACAAGTTTGTTGTTTTCATAATCCCACTTGTAAATTTTCGGATAACCGACTGCCTTTTTCATCATCAAATTCGTGGTCAAGAAGTTCACGGATAAGGTCGCCGTCCCACCAAATAGCAAAATCTATTGATTCAGGGCCTTTTTCATTGATAAGTTCACCCTCCATTGTGTAGATACCGTCGTCCATTACCCAACACTGATTGCCTTCATATCTCGGGTCAATCTTTGCGCAAAGTCCTCTTGTTGTGTCACGGCCTGTAAACTTACCCCACTTAATCTCGCCTGTTGCAGGGTCACGCACTTCAAAACCGTATTCGGCACTGTCGTGTTCGTGAATTTGGAAGAAGTCAAGGTTAGGTGTTTTCTTTGTGAAGTTACCAAGGTTCATACAGTCGCCGTGTTCAAGGCCTGTTGAGTAAATACCCTTACCGTCATGGTCAACAGCCATTGCGCCGTAAACGATTTCGTCAAGTCCGTCGCCGTCAATATCACCGACACCAAGATTGTGGTTACCTTGATTTGTGTATTCGATATTCTGATCCTTGTTAGCAAGGAACTTCCAACGCTTAACAAGTTTATTGTCAATTACGTCATATGCAACAAGCACTGTCGGACAACCGTGGTCATAGTAACCTCTGCACATTACAACGCTCGGATTTTCACCGTCAAGATATGCCACGCAGGCAAGGAAACGGTCAACTCTGTTACCCCAAGAGTCGCCCCATTCACGAACGTTGCCTCTCGGCGGGTCATAATTGACAGTATCCATAATTTCGCCTGTTTCACCGTTGAACAATGTCAAATATTCAGGACCTTCAAGAATGAAACCGTCCTTATTTCTGTAATCTGCGTCCTTGTCACCGATTACGTTACCCTTACCGTCAACGGTTGCGTCTGCTGTTTTGCAAACAAGTTCTGCCTTACCGTCATTATTAAAGTCATACACCATAAATTGTGTATAGTGTGAACCCGAACGGATATTACGTCCGAGATTAATTCTCCATAGCTTTGTACCGTCAAGCTTGTATGCGTCAAGCAAACATTCACCTGTTATACCCTTTGTGTGAGTTATCCTTACCGTTTGCGTCCCAACGAAGAATGATTTCGTATTCGCCGTCACCGTCAAGGTCTGCAACAGACGCGTCATTTGCGGTATAAGGATATGAATTGCCGTCAGGGTCAACAAAGTTTTCAGGCTTGTCAAGAGGAATTGATATATAAGGTGCATTTACGACTTTAACTTCCGCGCCCTTTTTTCTCAGCCTTATTACCCTTTACGGCTTTGATTGTGTAAACGTCTTCCGGTTTACCGTCTTTGTCAAGATAGTTTGTAGAATCGGTGATTACGTCTGTAATCTTTTCACCGTTTCTTAAAATTATAAAGTTAATGTCCTGTTCGTATTCATACGCATTAAGACGCCAGCTAAGGAATACGCCGTTTTCTGTCATCATTGCAACGGCACCTCTGCCCAACGTTTCCATTTTGCGTTTCTTCGGCTTAGCCTCCATATCTATTGTTACCTCACTGCGTTTTGATATACCGCTTGTTGTAACAGCCTCAACCGCATATACGAAAGGTACGTTTGTTATTACTTTATCATCAATGAAATGTGTTTCTTCTGTTTTTCCTATGTACTTGTAAATACCGTAAGGTGCTTTTTGGTAAATGTTGTACCAAACCGCCTCCTTAAATCCGTTCCATACAAGTGTTACGGAATTAGGAGTTTCCTTTGCGTCAAGCTCTGTTATCTCGCCTGCAACGCTCTTGCCGTCAACGACTTCAACATCAATCGTAACAGACTTATCCGAACAGAACTTATGTGCATACAATGCACACACGCTGTATTCAAATTTATCGCATATTGTAACATCACCGTCAACAAATTCCTCTGTAATAACTTCCTGAACCTTATCAATTTCGTTATTCTTCGGATTTCTGCGTGACACTCTGTAACCGATAACGCCGTCGGCTTTATCCCAAGTCAATTTAACCGAAGCCGTATCACGTTTTGCGATAACGGCACTTTTAACATTCTTAACTTCAATGTCTTGCTTTTGTGCAATATCAATGCTGTTAAGGCAAGTATGCTTACCCATTTCAAATGCAAATTCAATCTTACCGTCAGTAACTGTAACAGGGAACACTCTTTCCACAACAGTACCGTCACTTACCCATACGCCGTATTTTTTCACCGTTGACGTTGTAGAATGTCATAACATCGCCTTCGTCAACATAGTCGCCCCGTAGAAACGCGTACAATATATTCGCCGTTTTCAATATCAACGATAAATGACTTTCCGCCCATAAAAAGAAAATCTCTGTTTAATTCCTTTTCACCGATTTTTCTTTCGTCAGCCTCTGCAACTTCCGAAAGTCCAAAACCTTTTTCCTTTGTGTAAACAGATTTTTCAGTCACTTTTGTGTAACCGTCAACAGGCGGTTTCTTACCAAAATCAAAACTTGCCTCTTTCATTTTATCAATTTCCTCTCTAAAATACATTATAATAATTTAATTATACACCAAAATGATGAATTAATAAAGTGTTTTTTAAGAGTTTTTATGTTTTTTTCTTAATTATTGCAATTCATCAAGGCTTTTAAACGTATATCCCTCATTTTTTGCGTAATTTATTATATCTTCCAAAGCATTTGCATTGTCGGAGGACACTGCGTGAAGAAGTAAAATAGCACCGTCATGCAGATACGGCGTAACTTGATTAAACGCATAGTCCGCCCCCTGCTGCATATTTATGTCCCAATCCTTGTACGCAAAGCTCCACAGAATTGTCTTGTACCCCATATCCTTTGCAACCGCAAGCACCCGTTCACTGTATTCCCCCTCCGGCGGGCGCATATATTTCATACTCACGCCGTACATTTCCTCACACATTTTATTCAAATCGGAAAGTTCTTTTTCTCTGTTTCAACGCTCTGTTTCGGTAAATTCGGGTGATTTACGGTATGGTTTCCGACAATGTGACCGCCATCAATCATTCTCTGCACCAATTCCTGCTGATTTTCAAGATACGGACCTGTCACAAAGAATGCCGCAGGCGTTGAAGTCTGCTCCAAAACGTCCAAAATCTTTGACGTGTAGCCATTTTCGTAACCCTCGTCAAACGTCAGATAAAGTGTTTTCGGTGCATTTTCATCTATATAATAGCAATCGTATTTTCTAAGCACTTCCTTTTGTGAATTAGGTATTTCGGGCGGTGCACCTTTCTTGCGTACAAATCCCCAACCAATCCCCTCATTATTCATTTGGTCATATGACACGTTCACCTGTTGTACGTCATTGCTGACCGTATCGGCGGTATTAGATGAACAACCGCTCATCAAAATTGCCATGCAAAAAATTACCAAAATCACTTTTTTTTCATTGTTTATCATACCCTTTCTTTATTTATTTTTATTCTTTAATAATATTGTTGAGAATAATGTTGAATTTTATTGTAAATTGGTATATAATAATGATATATCAGCTTTTTAGGGGATTTTAATTATGTCTAATGCAACCGAATTTGAAATGAGACGTCGTGAACGCCGCAGACGTGAACGTCTTAGGAAAAAAACGTATCCGTGCGGCTATTATTTTTTATAGTTCTTATAGCAATTATTATTGTTGTCGCAGTTGCCGTTTCGATGAAAAAAGGTAACAACAAACAGCAAAATACAAATAATGTATCAATCGAAACAACAGAAAATCCAGAAAATGTCGTTCCGACCGTAGAACCGGCACAAACAAGTACATTAAATATTCCTCCCGCAACGGAAGAAAACGTAATCTACTTCAAATCGTTGAAGATTCTGTACAGGAAAAACGTTGTTATCTTACATTTGATGACGGTCCTACAGAAAATATAACTCCGCAAATTCTTGATACTTTGAGAAAGTACAATATTAAAGCCACGTTCTTTGAAGTCGGTTCACTTATCGACTCAAACTTTGATATGGCAAGACGTGTATATGAAGAAGGACATCTTATAGCCAATCACTCGGACGGACATAACTATGAGAAATTATATGCGTCAACAGACACATTTATTAATGAAGTGAATACTTGTTTCCAAAAATTGACGCAGTAACCGGAGGCACTCAAACAATGAAGCTTGTACGTTTTCCGGGCGGCAGCTACAAATCAAGTGCCGACAGTTTTTCACCGGTAAAACAAGAATGTAAACCAGTATTGAAAGAAAACGGTTATTATTATTGTGACTGGAACGCGCTAAACGGCGACGCAGAAGGTAAAAAGAAAAGATGCACAAGGTCTTTTGGATTACCTAAAGTCAAATATGCCGGAAGGTCAAAATGTTGTCATTCTTATGCACGATGCCTCCGCTAAACAAGCTACGGCTGACGCTTTGCCAATGATTATCGAATATTTGATTTCAGAGGGATATACATTCCACAGACTTGACGATATTAATTATCAAGCCGCCGTCACAACAATCGCCCCTGAAAACGGTGAAACAGCCACAACAACTACTTCAACCGATACAACAAATACAGCAAGCACAACAAATCCAACAAATACAACAAACCCAACAAGCACAACAAATCCAACAGCCGACACAGCAAACGCACAAAACAGCAATACACAATCGGCAACAGACAAACCTGTACAGGCACAAAATACCCAAAACATAACCCCTGCCCCTGCACAATCGGGTACAGCAATTATAATTCAATAAACAAAAAGAACTGCGATTATTCGCAGTTCTTTTTTGTGTTCCATCAGAGGTTGAGAAATCAGTTCGGATTTCGTGAAAATGAACTCGTCGGCGTACATTGGTACGTTAGAGTTTATTTTTCGCGGGAAGTGCAAAAGGCAAGCCGTAGCTTGCCTTTTTATTTTCTTAAATTATTTTTTTGCACGTTCCGGACATTTTATCAACCTCTGATTAAAATCCTATTCTTTTTCTGTTCTTAATCAATATCGGTACAATAATCGCCGACGCAACCATACTCATACACCATTGTATCGGTGATGAAATAAGCGATACAAGTGCGGTTTCATATCCCATAAGCGGAATTTCCGCAACAAAGTAACCGCCTGTAACAATCACAAGTGCAACAATACCGCCGATTATAAAATGCTTTATATCAACGTGTCCGTAAACGATTTTACCGATTGCAAATCCCATAATACCTTTAATAATAAATGTCGGTATACAGAATATCGGATAACCCGAAATAAAATCTGCCAAGCTATGTCCTATCGCTCCGACAATCGCACCCGGTATAGGTCCGAGTATCATTGCAGCCACATAAATTATGCAGTCGCCGAAATGCACATATCCGCCGCCTATCGGCACTTTCGGCACGATAGTAAGCACGCACGCCAACGCCGTAAGCATTGCCACTCTAACAAATTGTTTAGTATTCATCGTATTCCCCTTCTGTAAGTTCCGTCACTGTCTTATCTTCAAGTGATTTCTTTACATTTATAATTCTTTGATTTTCAGACCCTCTGAATTTCAATTTCAAATTTTTCTTTTCCGCCACAAACGCACCGTCAACAAGCACGTCAATATACTTTAAAATATCTTCACATTCTCCGACAAGCTCTTCAAAAGTAAAACCACTGTAACACCATATGGTTTTATTCGGAAAATGTTCCTTTATTGTTTTTAAAATATATTGTACCGCCATGCGATTTTCCTTTTCAAAAGGCTCACCGCCGAGCAGGCTGAAACCTTTATATACTCCTTATCCATTGCGGTTATAATTTCGTTCATTGTATCGTCCGTGAACTCATTGCCATAGCAAAAATCCCACGTTTCACTGTTAAAACAATCCTTGCAGTGACGTCTGCAACCGCTGACAAAAAGCGATACTCTCACGCCTGTTCCGTTTGCAATGTCAGTTTTCTTTATATTTCCATAATACATAATTAATTTCCACAGCATTTCTGCCCACAAATAGTAATTAAAAACCTTAACTGCTCTTGCTTGTGGGCTGACAAGGCGTTAAGTGGAAATTATGTCCATGCGTTCGCCATAGGCGAAAATCGCACGGACAATTAAATCAAATAACGTGATTTTTCACGTTATTTTCCCTTATTACAAATGCAAAACTCTGCTCTTAATCTCTTTCGTCTTTCCCGCATTCCAAAAATTTTCGCCGAGATAACCGCAAGTACGTCTTGTAACATTCAATTTACTGTGGTCTTTATTATGACATTGCGGACATTCCCATTCCATATTGTCATTAATCATAATCTCACCGTCAAAGCCGCAGTCTTGGCAATAGTCCGACTTTTGTATTAAATTCGCCGTACTGAATGTTATCATAAATATACTTCACGAGCGTTTCAAGTGCAGGCAGGTTATTCTGCATATTCGGTATTTCAACATAAGAAATCGCACCGCCGAGCGAAATATTTTGGAATTCGCTTTCAATATCGAATTTATCAAAAGCATTGATTTTCTCTCTGACGTCAACGTGGTAAGAATTTGTATAATAACCCTTATCGGTAACATTCTTAATCGGTCCGAATTTCTCATAATCAATTTTAGCAAAACGATAGCATAACGTTTCCGCAGGTGTGCCGTAAAGACTGAAACCAAGTCCTGTTTCCTCTTTCCACTTTTCCGCCGCGTCACGCATATGATACATTACTTTAAGTGCAAATTCTTTACCTTTACCGCTTGTTTGGCTTTCGCCGGTCATAAGATAAGTAAGTTCATAAAGACCGATATATCCGAGCGACAACGTAGAATACCCATTGTGCAAGTATTTATCAATCGTTTCACCTTTTTTCAAACGTGCTATAGCACCGTATTGCCAGTGAATAGGGCTTACGTCAGACACAACACCCTCCAATGCTTTATGACGGCACATAAGCGCCTCATAGCAAAGCTTTAAACGTTCGTCAAACAGTTTCCAAAACTTTTCTTCATCGCCCTTAGCCACAAGTCCGATTTGCGGAAGATTTATACTTACAACACCTTGATTAAATCTTCCCTCCCACTTGTACTCACCGTTTTCGTCTTTCCAAGGTGAAAGGAACGAGCGACAGCCCATACAGCTGAACACGTTACCCTCATAATTTTCACGCATTTTCTTTGCTGAAATATAGTCTGGATACATTCTTTTAGCGGAACATTTAACCGCAAGTTTCGTAACGTAATCGTATTTACCGCCCTTTAGACAGTTGTTTTCATCAAGCACATATATAAGCTTTTGGGAATGCAGGTGTAACATATACACCCTGTTCATTCTTAATACCGTCAAGTCTTTGACGAAGAATTTCTTCGATAATTCTTACGTTTTCGTCAACGTATTCGTTATTTTCGTCAATATATAGGAACAAAGTCACAAACGGCGACTGTCCGTTCGTTGTCATAAGCGTATTAATCTGATATTGAATAGTTTGTACACCCGATCTCAATTCATCATCGACACGCATTTCAACTATTTTCTCAATATCTTCCCGGCTTAACGTATCCTTGAATTTTTCCTGTGTTTCAGCCATAAACTTGTCGCGGCTCTTTCTCAAATATTTTCCCAAATGTGCCACGTTTACAGACTGTCCGCCGTACTGATTACTTGCAACCGCTGCAATAATCTGCGTTGTAACTGTACAGGCAACCTGAAAACTCTTAGGCGATTCAATCATTTTGCCGTTCATAACAGTGCCGTTGTCAAGCATATCCTTGATATTTATAAGACAGCAGTTAAAAATCGGCTGTATAAAATAATCCGCGTCATGAAAATGAAGTATGCCGTTTTGATGTGCCATTGTGATATGCTCCGGCAACAGCATACGTCTTGTAAGGTCACGCGACACTTCACCTGCTATATAGTCACGCTGTGTAGACGCGTGAACAGTATTCTTATTTGAATTTTCCTCCGCAAGCTCCTTGTTTTCATTTCTGATTAGCTTTAGGATTGATTCATCTGTTGTATTCGACTTTCTCAAAAGACTGCGTTGGTATCTGTATATCATATACTTTTTTCGCAAGTACATACTTGTTGTGTGCAACAAGCGTCTTTTTCGATTATATCTTGTATCGTTTCAACGGGAATTACTTCCTTGTCTGTTTTTTTCAACGTTTCCTATCGCCTCTTCTATCAAGTCGTCACTGACTTTTTGCGAATTGTCCACCTCAACATTCGCTTTTTTAATGGCGGCTGTTATCTTGTCAGCATTGTATTCAACAATTCTGCCGTCACGCTTCTGTACTTTCACTTTCAATTAACCCCTTCTCTGTATAAAACACTATATACAGTATTATCGCTCAAAAAAATATGCAGAAAGCACGTCTTTATGCGTGTTTTATGCAAATCCCAAATACTATGTAACCACTATATTTTGTGTCCTTGATATTTTTGTATATCTATATCTTGTATTATATTATAGCACAGTTGGATTATAAATGCAATACATTTTATTTTACAAATTGAATACAATATAAAAAAGCAAGCACAATTTTTATGCTTGCTTGTCAATATATTGTATTTATATAAAATAATCCGGAATAAAAGTTTCCCGCATATCAATGTAACCCTTAAAATCTTTTTTGCCGCTTGCCGTCTATCGTAAACCTTACATTCACAATCCCGTCAAGTCCTGTAAGCGAATTAACGATTGAATACACTGTCAGCAGTTCCAAATCACGACCCTCTGGGGTGCTTGTCCGCCAATTCCTGCTTTATATCCACATACGCAATCCTATCAAGCACTTTCACCTTTATACCGTGTTTGACGTTCGGAATAATTCGCCTTATTTTCGGATTGTCGTCATATCCCTCAACAAGCTCGTCCGCTACTCTTTGTGCCATTTTCTGCGTACTCATCTGCGGTATTTGAGTTTTTACGGGAATCAATCTAAGCATTTGTGCGTCAACGTAATACAGCTTTACCTCTGCTGTTTCCGTATGTGTATTCTGCGATATAACCACAGTACCAAGCCGATTGCAAGTATTAATAAAAAAATATAAAGTGTCTTATAAGCGTGTTCTTCTTTAATGTAACTATCTGCAAAACAAAAACCTCCATACACTGACTTATATACAGTATATGAAGGTTCAATGATTTTTATTACATATTTTTACTTTGTTCCAATGCTATTGCAAGCTGGTCAGGACAAGACGTACCGCGTCCGTTACAGTTTGTACCCTTTAATCTCGAAATAACATCATCAATATTCATACCCTCAACAAGAGCGCTTATACCTTGCGTATTACCGTTACAACCTCTTGTGAAGTGTACATTTCTGACAATCCCGTCTTCTACCTCAAAATCTATCTGTACAGAACAGACACCCTTAGGCTGATATGAAAACTTAGCCATTATATCCACCTCCAAAATTTTATATTTATCGACATTCTGATTATACAACATTTATTGCTTTTTTTCAAGCATATCTATTGACTATACACCCATTTTTTTATATAATAATATACAGAAATAAATTTAGGAGGAAGTTCAAATGAAATTATTTGTAGATACTGCCAATGTAGATGAAATCAGACAGGCAAATGATATGGGCGTCATCTGCGGTGTTACAACAAATCCGTCTCTTATCGCAAAAGAGGGCAGAGATTTTGTTGAAGTTGTTAAGGAAATCACAACTATTGTAGACGGTCCTATCAGTGCCGAAGTTATTTCTCTTGAGGCTGATAAAATGGTTGAAGAGGCTAAACCTCTTGCAGCTATCAACAAGAACATTGTTATAAAAATTCCTATGTGTGCAGAAGGTCTAAAGGCTGTTAAAAAGCTTACAGCTCTTGGTATCAAGACTAACGTAACTCTTATCTTCTCAGCCGCACAGGCACTTCTTGCCGCAAGAGCAGGCGCTACATATGTAAGTCCGTTCCTTGGCAGACTTGACGACATCGGTACAAACGGTATGATTCTTATTGAAGAAATCACTGATATTTTCAAAATTCACGAAATCCCAACAGAAATTATCGCCGCAAGTATCAGAAATCCTATCCACGTTATCGACGCCGCAAGAGCAGGTTGTGACATCGCAACAGTTCCTTATAAGGTAATTGCTCAAATGCTTCACCACCCACTTACAGACAAGGGTATCGAAAGATTCCTAAAGAGATTGGGAAACAGTTCCGAAGAACTAATCAAGCAAAAATTAAGGCTGCCGATTTAGGCAGCCTTTTTATTACACTTCCACAGCTATTGCACTGTAATTATCGTTGTTTTCCTTTTTTCGTTTTCGTGCAGGCTTTCGAGCATTTTTTCAAGCCACTCTTTCGGTGATTTAGTTTTTGCGAATGATTTTTCTATATCATCTTCATAAACATATTCCCAAAAAACCGTCTGTACAAAGTACAAAAGCGTCACCTTTTTTCAAGTCAATCACTTCCGACACATCAAAATTCAAATCATCAATGTCACTTATCGATGACAACAATTTATTTTGATTAGGGCTTGTACGTATTTCATCAAATGTAATTATCCCCTCTTTAAAATCTCTGAATGCGATAGAATGGTCGTCCGTAATCTGCGAAATTCTCTTTTTTGATATGTAAAAGACGGCTGTCGCCGGAATGTGCCCACACGGCTTTTTCACCGTCAGTTACCAATGCAACAATCGTACTCGACATATTCGATTTTGTACTCTCTCGCTCCTCACCCAAAACAGACGCCGCCTTTTCGATATATCTGTATAACGCCTTACCCGAAAGTTCAGGTGCTTTTTTCAAACGATTTACAAACCGTTTCACACACAATCTCCGACGCAACCTCGCCGAAGCTCTGTCCGCCCAATCCGTCGCACACGACAAAGCACCACAACTTATCCGAATTTGCGTAACCTACATAATCTTCATTGTTTTTACGACCGCCTCTGTTTGTCAGTGACACTGCTCTCATAAATTTTTACCCCACATTTATTGATTTCCGTTTTCTTCTGCACTGTTTTCAAAAATCAGCTGTATTTTCTGAATTTTCCGCATTATCTGTATTTTCCGTATTACCGTTATCAATGCCTTTCAAAGAATTGATTTCCTCCTGCATAGTGAGCTGTCCCTGCAAAGCCTCATCAAACATAGCTTTTGTCTGACGGTTTGAAACAATAAGCACTATATTAATAACGCATTGAACCAATATTACAGCAGTCAAAATCAATGCCAGCCATACAAGCCCTTTTTCACGACCGCTTTTTACACGTTTATAATCCATCTGTATCACTCCTGATTTTTATACTCTGCAAGAAAGCGTGAAAACTTTCCGACGCATTTTTCGTTAAATCTCACTCCGAGAGAAGTTAGTTTCATAAGTAAATCCGCACTGATTTTTTCTTCATATTCGACTTCAACTTCATAATCCGTTTTATCGAAATATGTCGTTTTATCAAGGCACAATTCCGATCCGTTATGCACAAGGCTGTTTCTTATCGTTACGGCACAGCCCATTTTATAAAGCTCGCCCACATCCTCGCCTGTTATCTCTTTTTTGCAAGTTCGGCATTTATAATATCAGGTACTTCTTCCGTTTCAAATTCATTTTCTTCGCAAATCTGCAAAGGACTGTTTTCGTTTTTGTGAAGTTTCACCTGTATTTTCGCCACTTCACCTACAACTCTTATTCTTACCATTATACGTTTTTCTCTAAGTATACCCGCTTTATCGGTATAATAATAATTCGTCTGTTCTCTGACCTTTTCCCATGTAAAAAAAGCGTTTACAATACTCTCATACAGGTCTTTGTCTATCATACTTTTTATCTCTGTTTCCGTCATTTCTGCTCCTTTATATAAACTGATTTCTTTCTTCACTGTATTTGTACCCAATTAGTGACAGTTTATCCTCAATAGTTTTTTCTTTCAAGCTCCATATCGTCACACATATCGTCAAGATTTGAATAAAAATCACGAAGTTTTGTGTTGACAAAGCTAAGCAATATAGCAGGATCGTTCGGTATCATATTATCCCTCCAAGTGATCTCTTATAAGTGTTTTTATTTCGTTTTTGCCCTTATGGATTTCATATTTCATTGCCGGTATAACCGTTTTTGAATATCTGATATTCGTGTTCGGTGATGATTCGATTATACAGCCCTCACCGCCGGTTTCCGTAAGGACTTCACAGAATTGAAAATCATTCCTCGCTTGTGCAATAAACGAATCCTTTGTTTTAATGTTGTCCTTATCTCTTGATGCAACCGCAAAACCTGCGTCATACGCAACGCAATCATATTCCGAATTAATTTCGTGACTTCTCGTATGACCGAACGATGTCGGAGTTATAACAGTTTTAACGTCAATCCCCTTAAATGGTGACCATTCTATTACGACTCTGTCATTTTCGACATTGTATGACTTCAAATGTCTGCGTACCAATACCGCCCCGTCAACAACAAACGCAAGCATACTGTCGCAAGCCGCCTCATCAATGCTTACATTACTTCTCATAACATTAAATCCAAAATGAGCGCTGTATGCAAATTTCAAATATTTCGGCACAATCTGACCGCACGCAAAATCGGTAATTGTTCCTGCCGGATATGCAACACTCTTGCCGTTTCGTCTTGATACAAGCATATCTGCCTCTTTTTATAAGTTTAAATTCGTCAAGTTTAGGCATTTCTTCAATATCGCAAGACCAAAATTCATGGTCATCAGACAACATAAGGAATATATATGCTTTAAGTCCCCAATAAGGTGAGCCGTGTGCATTATAATGCTCTGCCATAAGAAGATTTGAATAATCGTATCCGACAGATAAAATTCCGCTTGTATCGAATATATTTTTTGAAAGCCAATTTTCAATGTTTCTTATTAATATTCCTTTCATAACACCAAGCGAAAACGGTCTTATATCCGCCCAAATACAAGCGCCCCAAAACGCCGCTTGCGCAAAACGATATGTGAGCGAACGACCGTAAGGAATTGCTTCGCCGTCCTCGTCAAACCAATATATGAACGTTTTTTGCAAATTCCGTTGCACGTTCCTTGTATATATCGGAACGCTCCTTGTCGTCGTCCTCCATTGCAACGGCATAAATCAATCCGTAAAAATGGAATGCAAAACCAATGTAATAATCCTTTTGTCCATGCAGTCCGTCTATGTACCAGCCGTTGCCAAGATAGAATTCATCTATCCTTGCAATATCTTTGTCCAACTGTTCTTGACTGTATTTTCTGCCGACCTTTTTTCAAAGCAACGTTGACAAGCACTCTGAAAAATGTCCAGTTGCTGTCGCAAACTTCCTTGTCATTTATAGAATAAAGCCATTTTTCAAAGTTGTTTTCGCAGTGGATTTAAGTGGTTCCCATACCTTTTCCGGTGCAAAAAATCAAACCGTATGCAAATGCAGCCATTTCAACAAAACGTTGGTCTTTATCGTGGCAATCGCCCCAGTAACCGTCATTTTTTTATCCGCACCGCTTGTTATACCGGTTATATATAACTTTTCAAACGTTTCATTTTCACCGCCGCCTGCCCAAAACGGCACAAGTCCCCATAGCGGACGTGCAAAAGCCTCAACGTCCGCCGAAAGATTTTCGTACCACGCACTGTGTCTTGCATACTGTACCTTTCCGCCGTTGTAATACTTTTCTATAGGCGATATTATATCTGATAACTGTTGTCTGAAATATTCTTTTTGTATACATAAAGCCACCTCTGTCACTTTGAATTATCTTAATATTTTTATTATAGCATTTATTTACCAAAAAAGTAAATAAGATAATTGTAAACCTTTGTTTAATTTTTAGGTTGACAATTAAACTTTTATAATATATAATTATCTCAGTTTTTAAGTTAGAAAGGAAATTTTCAAATGAAGAAGAAATTTACAACAAGAGATTTAATTTTGTGTGCATTGTTCACTGCACTTTCGGCAATCGGAGCGTTTATAAGAATTCCGGTTCCGCTTGTGCCTTTTACTTTGCAAATAACATTTACAACATTGGCAGGTCTTTTGCTCGGTTCTAAAAAGGGTGCAATAAGCGTTGCGGTATACGTGCTTATGGGACTTATCGGAATACCTGTGTTTACACAAGGCGGAGGTTTCAGCTATGTGCTAAAACCAAGTTTCGGCTTTTTGGTAGCTTTCATTATAGGAGCATTCGTAACAGGACTTATTATCGAAAAGAAACAAAATCCGTCATTCTTGAGAATACTCGGTGCAAGCTTTGCCGGTATGGCATTCGTATACGTTTTTGGGTGCGATTTATTTCTATATTATATGTAACTTTGTTATTAATGCACCTGTCAGCATCGGTAAAACAGTTATGTCGTGTTTCGTGCTTGTCGCTCCGGGTAATATCGCCCTTGCAATCCTTGCAGCACTTGTCGCAAAAAGAATTATACCGATTTTAAATCGTCAAAACCAGTCAACTGTTCCCCAACCTAAGACTGTATGATAAAAAAAAACACTGTGCTTTGTCACAGTGTTTTTTTGATTACTCGTAATATTAAAAAAAATACACCCACATCAATATTTCATTGATGTGGGTGTACATATAAATGGTGCGACTGTCCTTATTGGACTTATGGAAAAAAATCGCATAAACACAAGGGTTTTGAGCGGTCAATAAACAGTATTAACCTTAAAATAAAATAATTTTATGTTTAAAAAATATCGTGAATTGCATATTTACGGTATTTTTTATTTCCCTTTTTAAAAGACCGACCTTTACATTCTCAGATAGTATATCATAAATACATAAGGCGGTCAATTAAAAACAAAAGAACGACAAAATTTTTATTTTGCCGAAGTAAAACAGAATATTTTATATATAAGGCATTGGGAACACTCAATGTCTTTTTTTTGATGTCGATATTTAGGAAAGGAGCATATCAGCTATGGCAACAGTATTCAGAGTTCAGAAAACAAAAGATTTTACAGTGATGTCTAATCATCATTTAAAAAATAAAGATTTGTCCCTGCGGTCAAAAGGGCTTTTATCGTTTATGCTTAGCTTGCCTGAAGATTGGGATTATTCCCTTAAAGGCTTAGCAACTTTAAATAAAGAGGGCATTGACGCCATACGCTCGGCAATCAATGAGCTTGAAGCGTTTGGATATATTGAGCGTTCCCGCGTCAGAAACGAAAAAGGGCAGCTTGGCGAAAATGAATATATCATACACGAATTGCCTATATCGCCCGAACCAAAACAGACCGAGCCTACATTGGAAAATCCAACATTGGATAATCCTGTACAGGCTGAACCTGAACAGGGCAAGTCCACGCAATTAAATACTAATAAATCAAATACTGAAATATCAAATACTGATTTATTAAATACTTATCCAATCAATTCTACGGAGCCGGAGGAAAACGGCGAACCTGTAAAACCACAAACAGCCTGAACGGATAGGAATGGATAAGATTTTAGCATACAGACAGCTTATAAAACAAAATATTGAGTATGATATTTTATGTCAAAAAGCTAAACGGCAATATCGGTATTCTGAATGAAATTGTTGATATTATCACTGAAACGGTATGTACAACAAGAGAATACTTAACCGTTGCAAGCGAGGAACGAAATGCGGAAACGGTAAAATCCAAACTTCTGAAACTAAACAGCGAGCATATCGAATATGTCATAGACTGTATGAAGAATAACACAACAGACGTACACGATACAAGAAAATATTTACTTGCGGCGTTATTCAATGCCCCCTCCACTATTGACAGCTATTACACCTTGAAAGTAAATCACGATATGTACGGAGGTAATTAAAATTACATACAACCCAAAAATCACGCGCCCCGCCTATGCGAGCGTGTTTTTTAATACAAAATTTTAAATCTTGACAAGGAGGATTTTTAGAAATGAGAAACAAAATAAAAAGAATTTTAGCCGCTGTAATGGCGGCGGGAATGACTTTGAGCGTTATTCCCTCAATCACCACTTATGCGGCGCAGAGTAACGAATATGTCGATCCGGCGGACGTATGGATTGAAGCAAACGGGCGCACAAGCGAGTTTGACATCAATGCAACAGTAACTACGGGTACAATGTTCTGCCCCGTCTGCGATATGCCGACAAGCAACATTTCCTACCGCGTACCCGAATACACACGAACTGGCGAAACCGCATATAATCGCGGCGTCTACTATTCGGACGGTACGCTTATTGACGGAAAAGGCAAAGGCAATCTTGACGACGGAACACCCGGCGTTGACGCGTTCTATACGGGGTATCATTGGACAAAATCAGTTTGTCAGAATTGCGGTACGGTAAATTCCGTTGACGGAATTAACGCGTATCCGTGCGGTAAAGATGTATATTCCCTTAACCCCTGCGACAGCAACTTTTTCTTGGATTTTGACAGTACGGAATACATACCGTACAACAGCAGGACGCATACGGTAAAAGCAAAAAAGGGCAAGTATTGTCAATTCTGCAAAGGCACGAAAGAGCGGGTGCAGGACAAACAGGAAAAACCACAACTTCACCGAAAATGTAAACGGCGAATTGGGAAATCAGCGTTTTCACATTACAGCGGATTGTGAGGACTGCGGATATAAGAAAAACGAATACGCGGCGGCAAAGTCTGTTGTACAAAGCTATTATGGCAAGGTTGACGGAAAACCTCATACCGTAACCGTCAATGACTTATCGGAGAATGGCGTAAATACAAGTATTCGTTACGGAACGGAAGCGAAAAAAAAGTGTAACAAGACAAGCGCGCCGAATTATACCGACGAGGGCTATTATCCCGTATATTATGAGATAGAATATACCTACGGCGGCGAGAGTATGACGGAAAACGGCGTAAGCTATGTATGGCTTTTTAAGCGATAATCCGCCCTCAAATACAAACAGTATTCATACTCACGATTTCAGATTTTTGGAAACAGTGCGCCCCACTTGTACAGAGTTAGGTTTTGACCGTTTCCAGTGTGCCGAGTGCGGAGCCTTGCAGAAAACGAATTATACTCCCGCAAGCGGGCACGATTACAATACTGTTGTAATTCGTGAGCCGAGTTGTCAGCAAGGCGGTTTAGAATTACATTCCTGTACAAAGTGCGGCAGCTATTATACAGAAAGTACCTCAATGACGGGACACCGTTATGAAACAAATATTGTTGCCTCCACTTGTACAAAGAACGGATATACAGAACATATTTGTATCGACTGCGGATATAAGTACATTACGGATTTAACGCCACTTGCAAAACACGATTACAGACCGACAGTAACCGCGCCCACTTGTAAAACAAAAGGCTTTACCACATACAAGTGCAGAAATTGTGATGATACCTATGTCGGCGATTACACCGAGCCGCGCGGTCATAAATGGGACGAGGGACACACTGTAACTAATTCGACCTGCGAGAGCGAGGGCGTTATGGAATACCACTGTAAACATTGTGATGAAAAAGATGATACAGGCAATTTCAGCGACAGGACATACACCCGGAAAGGCTGCTACCTGTACCGAACCGCAAAGTGCGAAAGCTGCGGCGCTATTCTTGAACTGCCGACAGGACACACCTATTCCGAAACAGTAACGGAGCCGACTTGTACAGCTATGGGATTTACCACATATAATTGTGAGAATTGCGACCATTCATATATCGGTAATTATACGGATAAGACCGAACACAAGTATAATTCAGTTGTAACTCCCCCGACCTGTACGGAAATGGGATATACAACATATACTTGCGAGGATTGCGGCGACAGCTACATTTCAGATTATACGGATAAAACAGAGCATAAATATAATGCTGTTGTAACTTCCCCGACTTGTACGGAAATGGGATATACAACATATACTTGCGAGGATTGCGGCGACAGCTATAAATCTGATTATACGGAGGTTCTTCCTCATAATTACAATAAGCAGACGATTAAGCCTACTTGCACATCACAGGGGCTATACAATTTACACTTGCCCCGATTGCGGCAAGGAATATATCGGCGACGAGCAGGAGCCGACAGAGCATAAATATATTCCCACTGTAACCGCGCCGACTTGTACGGAAATGGGATATACAACTTTTACTTGCGAGGATTGCGGAAAATCGTATGTCGCGGATTACACGGACGCGAAATGCCATAACTATGAGGAAAAAAATCACAACTTCCACTTGTACGGGTATAGGATATACAACCTTTACTTGTAAGGACTGCGGAATTTCATATATCGGAAACGAGCAGGCAAAGACCGCTCACGATTACGAAACAACAGTAACCGCGCCTACCTGTACAGAATTGGGCTATACAACATACACCTGTAAAAACTGCGGCGAAACATATAGAGCCGACGAGGTATCGGCAAAAGGACACAAGATGTCAGATTGGATTATTGACGTTCCCGCTACGATTGAGAATGAGGGCAGCAGGCATATTGAATGTACGGATTGCGGTACAGTTTTAAAAATTGAGGAAATCCCCCAGCTTACCGATAAGGACAATTCGGACGAGGACGGATATTCAAAAGTCGGTGATTATAGTATTCTGATTACCGATAAGGACAGCAAGCCTGTTTTCAATTCAGAAATCAGCATTGACAAGGACGATAACATCACAATTAAGCTGCCGGAGGGCAGATTGCTTGACTATGAGGACAGAACGACAATTACGGTTGTTCGTACAGATACAAAGGCAGCGGCAGAGGGCTTGAATATCAATATTTCAGACAAGAGCGGCAACGCCGCAACAGGTCAGACGGACGCAGGCGGTCAGCTTATTGTTCCGAATAATCAGAGCTCAACGGGTAATGAAAACGGCACTATCGGCGGCGATAACGGCGAAACAAAATATACTTATGTTGTTACCGTTACAGACAAAAAACGATACCGTCATTCCCGATTGTGAAATTCACATAGGCGATAACCACGATATTGTCGTAAAACTTCCCGACGGTACGGCTATGAACAGCGACAACCGCGTTACTGTTACGGTCAAAGACCAGAACGGCGAAGCAAAGGAAAATGTAAACGTGATTGTCATAGGCGACAGCGACTATATAGAAAAGGGCGTTACAAACGCAAACGGTCAGGCTACATTACCGAATAAAAATCAGGCGTACACGGACAAAAACGGTACGGCGAATGTAAACGGATATATCGTACTTGTCGAAGATGAAACGGAACCGGTATATATGGCGCTTGTAACCGTTGACGATAACGGCGTTATGGTATGCCTCCCCGACGGTAAAAAGATTGATTACCATAACCGTACATCTGTAATTGTAAAGACGAATGACGGAAAAAGCGGTTGAGGGCGTAAGCGTAAATGTCTATGACAATGCAGGCGGCGACAGAACCGAGATAACAGACAAGGACGGAAAAATCACTGTTCCTCCGCTGAATGAAAATATAATCGAGAATAAACCGACGCCGGAGCCTACTCTGACAACAAAACCCGGACTTGAAACTCCCGAACCGTCAGAGAAGCCGGACGCAACAGACGAACCGAGCGCAACGGATAAACCGTCAGAAACAGAAAAGCCGGACGCGACAGAGCAGCCGAGCGAAACGGAAAAGCCGAAGCCTACCGTAAATCCCGATAATGGAAGCGAGGTTGTTACTCCCGATTATTCGTATAAGGTATCTGTAAATGACAATGACGGCGCTGTAAACGGCGCAATCGTCAGTGTTGATAAAGACAACGGCAGCGTTACGGTTAAGCTCCCTGATGAAAAGGGTATCACTCCCGATAACAGAATTATTATCGGAATTACAGACAAGGACGGAAAAGCTGTAAACGGCGTACCTGTTACCGTAATTGCAAAGGACGGAACGGAAGCAAAAAGACCTTACAAACAGTGAGGGCATTGCGATTGTTCCCCCGACAAGTACAGACCGTACAGACAAAAACGGCTATGCACAGGTTGTTGAGGGAGAAAAAAGACATACAATGTCATTGTCGAGGACACAAAGGCAAAAATCGAAAATGCCGCCGTTGAGGTTAAGGACGGTAAAATCAGCGTTATTCTTCCCGACGGAAACAAGCTCAATACAGATAATCAAACCACTGTAACCGTCAGCGGCAAAAAGGATAATACAGCGGTCAAGGATATTTCCGTAACTGTTACCGATAAGGATAATAAGACAGCGACAAAATCAACCGACGCAAACGGTAAAATCACTGTACCCGTCAAGACTTCAACAGGCGGTGGCGGCGGTTCTTCTTCAGGAGGAAGCGGCGGCAGTAGCGGATATGTCAAGCCGTCATACACTGTAAAGGTTGTCGATAAGGACGGAAAGACCGTCAATGTCAATAAGACCGTCAAGGACGATAAAATCACTTTGACGCTTCCGAGCGGCAAAACTCTTGACGATAATTATTATACAATTACCGTAACGGATAACAAAGGGCAAGACAACGGCGGGTATTGATGTTACGCTCAAAGACAAGAATAATTCCGTCAGCGGCGCAACCGACGCAAACGGTCAGCTTATTATGCCGACAAACACGCATAATTCTTATGTAGTCGGATATGAGGACGGAGCCTTTAAGCCTGAAAATAATATGACAAGAGCAGAAGCAGCTGCCATATTCGCCCGTAATATTGCAGAGCGTAAGGGCGAAAATATTTCAAGCCGTAAATCATCATTTAAGGACGTATCAAGCAAGGATTGGTTTAATAACTATATCGCCTATCTTGAAAAGTACAAGGTAATATCCGGCTATGACGATAAGACATTTAAGCCGGACGAACATATTACAAGAGCCGAATTTGTAACAATGTGTATGAGGTTCTATGCGCTGGACGCTAAGACAGTGGCGGCAAAGAAGAATATTTTTAATGATGTACCAAAATCACATTGGGCGTCAGGTTATATTTACAGCGCTGTTGGTATGGGCTGGATAAACGGATACAGCGACAGCACATTTAAGCCGGACAGCAACATCACACGCGCGGAGGTTGTAACGATTGTAAACCGCGTAACAGGACGCGCCGCCGATACGGAATACATCAATAAGAATATGTCAGCCGTAAATAAATTTACAGACCTCAAAGACAAGTCATATTGGGCGTTTTATGAAATCCTTGAAGCAAGCAATACGCATAATACCGTTGACGGAAAGAGCGGCGAAACTTGGGTAAAATAATTGTCTGATTTGTGTATTGTGTTTGTTGACCGGATATGATATAATCTTTATAATATTTTATATCGAAAGGAAAAAGAATATTATGGATAAAAAATTAAAAATAATTATAGAAAACTGTCCCCAAAATCATAAATGCCCCGCTGTCAATGTTTGTCCTGTTGGAGCGTTAAGTCAGAAAGATTTTGAAGCACCGATAATAGATTATGACAAGTGTATAGGGTGCGGTAAATGTTCAAATTTCTGTCCTAAAAAGCATTGGTATTATAATTGGATTATACATAAGGGGTGTAAACGGTGGAGGAACGCATAGAACCGACAAATACGGTACAGACTGAATTTGACGAGTGGATTATAAACGGTTTGGATAAGGCGGAAGAAATAATCCATAAATCAGATACAGAGAATATTAAGCAATAAGCGGTTGTTTGAAAATAAACAGCCGCTTTTTTGTTGCAAGGAGTGATGTCTATACAGGAAGAAATAAATAAAAAAACAGTTGCGTTAGTTATAAGCGCTTCCAAAATGACGGGGCGCGTATTGCAGGCGGCAATTCGTGAATACCTAAGACAGCAGCAGAAAAATAAAAACAAGGGCTATCAGGGTAAACAGACGATTAAGCAGCTTGTAGAGTCAGGCGCGGCGCTTTCAAATATTGAGATAACGAATAAAAATATAAAATCTTTTGAGCCGGTGGCGAAAAAAGTACGGACTTGACTATGCTTTGAAAAAGGATAATTCCACGAAACCGCCGAAGTACCTCGTATTCTTCAAGGGGTAAGGATATTGATGTCATAAATATGGCGTTTCAGGAGTATTCGCAAAAAGCTGTTACGGGAAAAACCGTCAATCCGTAAAATGTTATCTCAAATGCGCGAGCTTGCAAAGACTATCAATCCGAAAGACCGCGCCCGCCGCAAAGAACAGGAGCGCGATATATGAGGATAGACAAAAGGTTTATTCTTTTAAATATCCCGTATCTTCTGTTCTTTTGGATTGCTGATAAGATATGCTATATATACAGGATAACAGAGGGTAATAAAATAATAGCGTTGGTTCAGGGAATTGCGGAGTTTTACAAAGCTCCGCTTTTTTTCGTTCCACATAATCGATATATCAATCGGAGTAATAGCCGCGCTTCTGATTAAGTGCGCAGTTTATGTCAGGGGTAAAAATGCTAAGAAATACCGAAACGGCATTGAATACGGTTCGGCGCGCTGGGGTACGGCGTCAGACATAGCCCCGTATATTGACGGACAGAATTTCTATAATAATGTTCTTCTCACGAATACGGAACGGCTTTACCATGAACAGCCGCCCGAAGCAGCCGAAGTACGCAAGAAATAAGAACGTCGTCGTGATCGGCGGCTGCGGCAGCGGAAAAACGAGGTTTTTTGTCAAGCCCAACTTAATGCAAATGCACAGCAGCTATGTAGTCACTGACCCGAAAGGAACGGTTTTGATCGAGTGCGGGAAGCTGTTACAAAAAGGCGGATATATCATAAAAACATTTAATACGATAAATTTCAAAAAAGAGTATGAAATATAATCCGTTTGAGTACATACGCAGCGAAAAGGATATTTTGAAGCTCGTTAATACCCTTATTGCGAATACCAAAGGCGAGGGCGAAAAGTCAAGTGAGGATTTCTGGGTTAAGGCTGAACGCCTGTATTATTGCGCCCTCATAGGCTATATTTGGTACGAAGCGCCCGACGAGGAAAAAGAACATCATAACTCTTTTGATATGATAAACGCGTCGGAAGCAAAAGAGGACGACGAGAATTATAAAAGCCCCGTTGATTTACTCTTTGACCGTCTGGAAGAAAAAGGAACCGGAGCATTTCGCAGTAAAGCAGTATAAGAAATACAAAATGGCAGCCGGCAAGACTGCTAAAAGTATTTTGATTTCGTGCGGCGCGAGATTAGCGCCGTTTGACATTAAGGAACTCAGGGACTTAATGGAATATGACGAATTGAGCTCGACAAAATCGGCGACAGGAAAACGGCGTTGTTCGTTATCATTTCCGATACGGACGATACTTTTAATTTCATAGTCGCTATGATGTACACGCAGTTATTCAATCTGCTTTGTGATAAGGCGGACGACGTTTACGGCGGCAGACTTCCCGTACACGTTAGATTTCTGCTTGATGAAATGGCGAATATCGGACAAATACCAAAATTTGAAAAGCTGATTGCCACAATAAGAAGCCGAGAAATATCGGCGTCAATAATCTTGCAGGCGCAAAGTCAGCTAAAAGCTATTTACAAGGATAACGCCGACACGATTATAGGTAATTGCGATACTACCCTATTTCTCGGAGGTAAAGAGAAAAACTACTCTTAAAGAGATTTCCGAAACGCTCGGCAAAGAAACGATTGATATGTACAATACTTCCGAAACGCGAAGTAATCAAAAATCTTAGGACTTAATTATCAGAAATTAGGAAAGGAGCTGATGACGCAGGACGAATTATCGGTAATGGACGGCGGCAAGTGCATTTTGCAATTAAGGGGCGTCCGTCCGTTTTTTGTCTGAAAAGTACGATATAACGGCGCACCCGCGCTATAAGTATTTATCAGACGCAGACAAGAAAAACGAGTTTGACATTGAACGATTTTTGAAACCGCAGACCGGCGGTTGTAAAGGAAAATGAACAATTCGACCTTTACAATGTAGATGTGCCGGACGAAGAAAAAAAAGACAGATTAAAAATTTGATATGCACCCCAAAAAGTTAGACACTTTTGAGGTGCATATTTTTATGGCAAAGAAAGGGCAAAAATATAGAAAACACTCGCCAGAATTCAAACTATCTGTTATAATGGATATGCGAGAAAACCATTTGGGTATAATGGAAACAGAGAGAAAATACGATGTTAAACATAATGTAATATCGAAATGGGAACGCATATTCTTGGAAGAAGGAGCCGAAGGTCTGATGAAAGAAAGACGAGGTAGAGCCAGTAAAGTAGATGGAATAGCAAAAGGTCGTCCACCCAAACTTGATAAGAAAATTGAAGAAGATTTAATTGCCGAAAATCAGCGATTAAGAATGGAGAATGAATACTTAAAAAACTCAGTGCCTTAGTTCGGAAAAAGAATGTTACAAGAAGAGAAAAAGCAGCAATAGTCAATGAATTAAGGCAAAAATATCCGTTAAAAGACTTGCTGCAATTATCAGGTTTAGCCCGTAGTACCTTTTATTACTATATACAACATCCAATCAAAGATAAATACAAGAAAGAAAAACAAGAAATACTATATATATTTTTAGCTAATAAAAGCAGATACGGCTACCGCAGAATCTTAATTGTATTAAGACAAAAAGGATATACAATTAACCATAAAACTGTGTTGAAACTGATGAAAGAACTTAATCTCAAAAGGAAAACAACGCAAAAACAGTAAATATCGTTCATACAAAGGAGAAATCGGCAAAATAGCCGACAACTTACTTAAAAGAGAATTTACAGCTACAAAACCTTTTGAAAAACTAGCAACTGATGTAACTGAATTTAAAGTGTGTAATGATAAAGTATATTTGTCACCTGTAATGGATTTGTATAATCGAGAAATTGTGTCATACTCAATTTCATTAAGTCCAAATTTGCAGCAAATTAGAGAAATGCTTGATGGTTTATTCAAAAAGCTGCCCGCTAATGCGAAACCATTATTCCATTCTGACCAAGGTTGGCAATACCAACATTCGGAATATCAACGTTTACTGTCAGAACACAATATTGTACAAAGTATGTCTAGAAAAAGGAAACTGTATGGACAACGGTGCAATGGAAAACTTCTTCGGAAGATTAAAAGTTGAAATGTTTTATGGTGAAAAATTTGAAAGTGTCAAAGCTTTCATAGATGAATTAAAAAGATATATTGATTATTACAACAATGAAAGAATTTCTTTAAAGCTAAAGGAATGAGTCCGGTACAATACCGAACTCATTCACAAGCAAGTTAATATTTAATTTTGTCTAAATTTTGGGGTTCACTTCAATTTAGGAGGATTTTATTTATGCAATTTTTCACAGAAGCGGTCAATGTTTTAAAAACTCTTTGTAATCGCGTTAGGCGCAGGCCTCGCGGTTTGGGGTGTTGTCAATCTCTTGAGGGATACGGCAACGATAATCCCGGCGCAAAGTCGCAGGGAATTAAACAGCTTATGGCGGGCGGCGGCGTCGCTGATTGGAACTACACTTGTTCCCTTGCTCTCAGGGCTGTTTAGCTGATGAACTCAATAATTGATAAAATTACACAAGCGATTTGCGATTTTCTGATTTCGCTTATTGAGGGTAGTTTATCAACAATGTTTAATGACGTAAACGAGAAAGTCGCCACGATTGCGGCGGACGTCGGACAGACGCCGCAGGGCTGGAACGCAAGCATATTTTCTTTGATACAGAATATTTCTCAGCGGTTATTCTGCCGATTGCGGGGCTTATTATTACCTTTGTCTTATGCTATGAGCTAATAACTATGATTACGGAAAAAGAACAATATGCACGATATAGACACGTTTATGTTCTTCAAATATTTCTTAAAGGCTGGGGTAGCAATTTATATTGTTACCCACACCTTTGACATTACTATGGCGGTATTTGACGTTGCGCAGCATATTGTAACGAACAGCGCGGGGGTAATCGGTGCGAACACGAACATTGATATATCTTCCGCGCTTGCCGACATACGAACTACTCTTGAAGCTATGGGAATGGGCGAACTGTTCCTATTAGTTTTGGAAACCTCGCTTGTTAGTTTATGTATGAAAATTCTATCCGTCTGCATTACCGTCGTAATATTCGGGCGAATGATAGAGATTTATTTATATTGCTCGGTTGAGCTATCCCGTTTGCGACAATGACTAATCGCGAATGGGGGCAAATGGGAAACAACTATTTAAGAGGACTTGTCGCTCTCGGCTTTCAGGGCTTTTTCATAATGGTATGCGTCGGCATTTATGCGGCGTTGGTAAACGGTTTTGTTGTAACCAATAATCTGCATACTACCATATTTACGATTGCGGCATATACGGTTGTACTATGCTTTTCCCTGTTCAAGACAGGTAATCTGTCAAAGTCAATATTTAACGCACATTAAAAATAAAAAAAATGAAAGGGGGAATTTTATTCCTTATGTTCCCCGTACCAAAAGATTTAACTACCGTAAAAACAAAGGTAGCTTTTAACCTTACGAAGCGTCAGCTTATATGCTTTGGACTTGCGGCCGCTGTCGCTGTTCCGACATACTTTCTTACGCGCGGCGCGCTTACACAACCGGCGCGGTTATGACGCTTGTAATCGCGGACTTGCCGTTCTTCTTCCTCGCTATGTACAAAAGGACGGACAGCCGGCAGAAAAGATTTTAAGAAATTATATACGGTCAAGATTTTTTGACGCCGAGAGTCAGACCGTATAGCTTGCAAGGAATGAGGATAAAAAACGAGATATTTGAAAACTACTGCGATTTTCTTAACTATTTCGACCAGTCAATTTCTGTACAGTTTTCTTTCCTCAATCAGACTGTCGATATGGCGGATATGAAAAAGCCGTTGCCATATTCCCGAACAGGCAGACAATTTTAATGACATACGCATTGAATATATGGGTATGCTCAAAAATCAGTTGTCGCGCGGAAACAACGGTATTATAAAGCGCAAATTTATCACATTCGGAATTGAAGCGGATAATTAAAACGCGGCTAAGCAAAGTTAGAAAGTATCGAAACAGATATAATCAACAACTTTAAGGCTCTTGGCGTACAGGCAAGACCGCTTAACGGATTAGAGCGTTTAGAGCTTTTTACACTGTACTTTCAATGAGGGCGAAAAAAAAAATTCGGCTTTCATTGGGATTTGGTACATAAGACGGGGCTTTCCTCAAAGGATTTTATTGCGCCTACCTCGTTTGATTTCCGCGACAGCCGCACGTTTGGAATGGGCGGCAGAATTGGAACTGTATCATTTTTTCAGATACTCGCGCCTGAATTAACAGACCGTATGCTTGCGGATTTCCTCGACCTCGATATGGGAATAGGCGTAAATATTCATATTAAGTCTATCGACCAGTCGGAAGCTATAAAGACGGTCAAGCGGAAAATAACCGACCTTGATAAAATGAAAATCGAGGAACAGAAAAAAGCCGTCAGAGCCGGTTACGATATGGATATAATTCCGTCAGACCTTGCGACATTCGGCGGTGAAGCAAAAAATTTATTAGAAGCAGTTGCAGAGCAGAAATGAAAGAATGTTCCTTGTTACTGTTCTTGTGATGAATACGGCGGATAACAAACAAAAATTGATAATATGTTTTTCGCGGCGCAGGGTATCGCTCAAAAAATATAACTGTGCATTAAAGCGTCTTGACTTCCAGCAGGAACAGGCGCTAATGGCAAGCGTGCCTATCGGCATTAAATCAAATAGAGATACAACGCGGATTGACTACCTCGTCAACCGCTATTTTTGTACCCTTTACTACGCAGGAGCTTTTTCAAGCCGGCGATGAAGCGTTATATTACGGTTTAAACGCATTATCAAATAATATGATACTTGTTGACCGAAAGAAGCTCAAAAATCCGAATGGCTTAATTTTAGGCACACCCGGCAGTGGTAAATCATTCAGCGCGAAAAGAGAGATTGCTAACGCTTTCCTTGTAACGCAGGACGATATAATTATATGCGATCCGGAAGCGGAGTACGCGCCGCTTGTGTCAAGGCTTAACGGTCAGGTTATAAAGATTTCCCCCAACTCGCACGATTATATCAATCCAATGGACATTAACCTCAATTACAGCGAGGACGAAAATCCGCGTACAATTAAAATCAGATTTTATACTTTCATTGTGTGAGCTTATTGTCGGCGGCAAGAACGGACTTGAACCGATTGAAAAAAGCGTGATTGACAGAGCGGTTATAAATATATACCGTCCGTACCTTGAAAATCCCAACCGTCTAAAATGCCGATTTTGGAAGATTTATACGAGGAAAAAGCATGCCGGAGCCGGAAGCGCAGGCGTATCGCGTCGGCGCTTGATTTGTATGTAAACGGTTCATTAAACGTGTTTAATCATCGTACGAATGTGGATATTTCAAACCGTATCGTCTGTTATGATATTAAAGGAGCTCGGCAAGCAGCTTAAAAACTCGGTATGCTGATTGTTCAGGATCAGGTATGGAACAGAGTAACAATTAAACCGCGCGGAGCATAAGGCGACGCGGTATTATGTAGACGAATTTCATTTACTGCTCAAAGATGAGCAGACGGCGGCATACTCGGTTGAGATTTGGAAACGCTTTCGTAAATGGGGCGGTATTCCGACAGGCATAACGCAGAATGTCAAAGACCTGTTATCGTCAAGAGAGATATGAGAATATTTTTGAAAATTCAGCGATTATATTTATATGCTGAATCAGGCGCAGGGCGACAGAGAAATTCTTGCGAAAAAACTCAGGCATATCACCGCAGCAGCTTTCATACGTAACGCAGTCGGAGCCGGTCGAGGGACTTTTATTCTACGGCAACACCATAATTCCCTTTATAGACCGTTTCCCGAAAGATACAAAAGCTCTATTCGTTAATGACAACCGTTCCGCAAGAGGTGGCAGGCAGTGAATAAATTAACGCATTTAAGCCTGTTTTCGGGCATAGGCGGAATTGATTTGGCGGCGGAAGCGGCAGGCTTTGAAACGGTGTGCCAGTGCGAATGGGCGGACTATCCGACAAGCGTACTTGAAAAGCGATGGCCTACCGTTCCTCGCTTTCGTGATATTACTACTTTGACAAAGGAGGGATTTTTTGAAAAAACAGGACGAAAAACAATTACGCTCATTATCCGGCGGTTTCCCGTGCCAGCCGTTCTCATCGGCAGGACGGCAAAAAGGGATTTGCAGACACCCGGTATCTCTGGCCTGAAATGGTCAGAGTTATTTCCGAAATCAAGCCCCATTGGGTGCTTGGGGAGAATGTTGCCGGGTTTATCAATATGGGGCTCGACAAAACGGTATTTGACTTGGAGCGTGCGGGCTACGCTGTTCAAACATTCGTATATCCGGCTTGCGGCGTCGGCGCGTGGCACGAGCGCACAAGAACTTTTATCGTGGGCGCTGATGTTTCCCCACCCCCCTTGCCTCAGACGACAGAACTGTA
>VOFC01004464.1_pt1 | contig 90973 bp, 132 predicted proteins | sample 5384161 | NCBI WGS metagenome assembly VOFC01 (sample SAMN12384722, study PRJNA508395) | human gut metagenome | isolation source: healthy gut B | host: Homo sapiens | reverse complement strand
CGCAACGGCGATCCAGTCCGCGCGGCGCATAGTAATATTCGGTCTCGGAAATTCAGCGTCGGTCGCAGCCGACGCACAGCATAAATTCCTGCGTGCAGGGCTTGACGCCGTGGCGTATTGTGACAACCACATGCAGGCAATAGCGGCATCACATCTGCACAAGGGCGATGTTGCTATAGGCATATCCCATTCCGGCGCTTCAATAGATGTAGTCGATGCCCTGAGAATCTCGCGCGAATCCGGAGCCACAACGATATGCATAACAAATTTCGGCAGCTCCCCTATCAACGAATACAGTGATATCATCTTAAATACACGGTCTGAGGAAACAAAGTATTCAATACTCGCTATGAGCTCAAGAATAGCTCAGCTTGCAATATTCGACGCGCTTTATACATACATAGTCATGAACAGCAACAAAGCCGCCGTAAAAGCCATAAAAGAGACCGAAACGGCACTGCAAAGCAAAAAATACTGATTATATATATTTTTCGACGGCTCTGTGAAGCTCCGACACGCACCTTTCGATATCCTTGCCGGAACAGTCAAAAACAATATCGGCATACATTTCATAAAGCGGTGCGCGTTCATTATAAAGGTCGGCTATTGTAGTTCCGGGCTTCATTGATATTCCGCGTGTCTTTATGTTTTTGATCCTTTTTTCTATTTCGGAAGGTTCAAGTTTCAGATAAACGGTCACAGCGTTCCTTTTAAGATTTTCCATGGCTGAAGTGCCGTACACGGCGCTGCCGCCTGTGGCTATAACGCTGTGTTCGCAGCTTACCGCCGAAAGCATTCTGTTTTCTATATCGTTAAAGCCGTCAACACCGTGTGCCGATATAAGTTCAGAAAGGCTTTTGCCGGTATTTTTTTGTATTAAAAGATCGGTGTCGATAAAATCCATAAGCAGCGCTTTGGCAAGCAGGACGCCTATCGTGCTTTTGCCCGAGCCCGGCATGCCGATCAGGACTATATTCATAAATATCACCCTACGAAATTATAATGCAAAACGTCGCTAAATTCAACAGGTTTGTCAACTAAGCAGCTCCTCTTATCAAAATAGTTATTAATTTTTATAGATTGCTTGATTTAGTATATATATTTTGCTATAATCGGAGATAAGAAAGCGGTGGGTAACAATATGTCTTATTATGTTAAAAACGATATTTTCGCTGAACAGTTAGTATCTATAAAAAGACCGGTAAGGTGCTGGCTCTGCGCCTTTTCATCTGGATCATGGGTACACTGCTGGCTGTCGGTCTTGTTTTGCTTGAATTTTTAAAAATTCCTTATCATTTATATCTCTCATTCTTGCCGTCGCGGCACTGTACGGGGCATATCACTTAAATACACGCTTTGAGCAGGAATTTGAATATTCAAATACAAACGGTGAAGTCGATATCGACCGCATAATCAACAAGCAGTCAAGGCAGCGTATGGCACAGTTTAAGTGCGATGATATATTCGATATAAGACCGTTTGACGCAAATGCGAAGCTTACCGCCAAGCGTGAGGAAAAGGATATTTATTTTGCCTGCACGCCGGGCAGCTCATCATATGTTTTTAAAATAAAACATCCCAAGCGCGGACACTATTATCTTGTCCTTGATCCCGACGGAGAATTTAAGGAGTCACTTTTAAAGACGCTCCCCTATCTATTAAAAAAGATAAGCTGAATTAAACGGAGGTCATTTTATGGTCTATACCTGCGAACAGATAAAAACGCGCTGAAACGGCAGCGGTCGAAATGGGCATGAACTGGCTCCGCCTTATGGAAAAACGCCGGTTCGGCAGCAGCAAAGGAAATCAGATCATCATACCAGCTTGAGGGTAAAGGATCGTTATCGTCTGCGGCAAAGGCAACAACGGCGGTGACGGCTATGTTATCGCAAGAAAGCTGCTTGAAAACAGCGCGCATATAAGGGTGATATCCATTGAACCGCCTGCAACCGACAGCGCAAAGGAAATGCTTGCAAAGGCTGTGACGCTTGGTATAAGACCGGTCGATTTCGACAATTATGAAACACTTTGCTGTCAGTATATAAAATGACGCAGACCTGATTGTTGACGCAATATTCGGCACCGGCTTTTCGGGTGCTGCCGGCGGCATCTATGCTGCCGCGATCTCGGCGATCAACTATTCTTCCGCTCCTGTAGTGGCGGTAGATGTGCCGAGCGGAATTTCGGGCGACAAAGGGTACCGTGGACGGACTGTGCGTAAAGGCTGATATCACCGTAACCTTTGCGGCATATAAGCCGTGCCATCTGCTTTTCCCCCCTGCAACTACTGCGGCAGGGTGATACCTGCGACTATCGGCATGCCCGATGCGGCTTTTTGCAGGGCTTGAGCCTGCGATGCGTGTGGTTAGCAATGAATATGTAAGCGGACTGCTGCCGCAGCGTGCGGTAGACTGCCACAAGGGCATCTGCGGAACGGCAGGTCTTTTTTGTCGGCAACAAAGGCTATTCCGGTGCTGCCGTGATAGCCGGCAAAGCAGCCGTCAAAAGCGGAGCCGGTAGCGTGAACATGATAATACCGGAAAGCATATATACGATAGTCGGGACCTCTTTGCCTGAGGCGGTCTGTACCGGTCTTGACGGGGACAGCACAGGCTGCATACATTTAACGATACGGAAAGAATAAAGGAGGCTTTGTCCTCATGCACCGCAGGGCTTTTTGGGATGCGGTCTCGGACAAAACTATCATGTAAAGCATGCCGTGGAAGAAATCATGCAGAGCATATCAATACCGCTCGTTATAGACGCCGACGGTATAAATGTACTTGCCGACCGCATAGATTTGATAAGGCAGTATAAAAACGATGTTATAATTACTCCGCACCCGAAGGAAGCGTCGCGTTTACTGGGATGTACTGTATCGGATATACAAAACGACAGACTGGGTTCCGCAAAAAGACTTTGCAGCATTACCGGAGCGGTTGCAGTATTGAAGGGTGCTAAAACCATAATCTCGGCTCCTTCAGGTAAAACTTATGTTGTGACCGACGGCAATCCAGGGATGGCAACAGCCGGCACAGGTGATATGCTCGCCGGAATGACGGCAGCGTTTTTAGCGCAGGGGTATGTCTGCCGAAAATGCAGCCGTGTGCGCCTGTAAGCTGCACGCTTTGTCAGGTGATCTTGCCGTATGCGACACCTCTGTTTTGTCTCTTACTCCTACCGATATGATAAACGCGCTTTCCGATATATACTGCCGAATGTACTTAAAGAAATAAGGTGGTATTACGAGATTTGTCCGGTACATTTTAGTTTTTGCCGTTATTTTACGGCTGCCGGATGTTCAAATTCAATGAGCGCTCCCTCCCCCATTCTTAAAAAACTTTTCCTGCAATTTCAATATTGAAGATACCGATTTTGCGGCACATTATCCTATGATGACGACCGTGATCTCACCGTTACCATATCGGAGCCGTCGTTTCTGACCGGCGGTAAGCTTATCTGCTCAGAGGATGGCGTATCGCTTGAATTTTCCGATTTTACAGGAAATATCCTCCGGGCAATTTGCCTGAAATATCAACTGTTCAGTATTTGTATCTTTCAGTTCCCGATGCCGAAGAAAGGCAGGTAATGTCTGACCGCAGCGGATATTATATTGAAGGTACCTGCAAATGCGGAGACTACAGACTGTATATTAATGAAACCGGTTTTTATCACTAAGGCAGAGTTTTTTCTACCGATAAAACGGTTTATTTTGACGGACACACTAAAGCATAATTTAGGAGAATTAAAATGCCACAGTTCACTAAAAAGCAATAATAGATTCAGTATTGCGGCTCGGTGCAGAAAAGCCGATAAACAAGGTGACGGTAAAGGATGTTGTGAACGACTGCGGCATTACAAAAGGAATACATTTTACTATTATTTCCGCGATATATATGATGTGCTCGAGAGCGTGCTCAATGCCGAGGTCGGAAAGCTTGATATTGCAAACGGCAGCTATGCCGAATATGAGCAGGCCTTTTTCGACTGACTGACACAGTTTATATACGACCACAAAAAAGACGCTTGTGAATCTTTACAATTCAATAGGTCATGAAAAGACCGAAAAAATATCTGTCAGATCGCCTGAGATCGACCGTTCTGACCCTTGTCCGCCGCGAGGCTGCCGGGCTTAACGCAACAGAGTCAGACCTTCAGATAATATCGATCTTTTATGAGCAGGCTATACTCGGAGTGTTTATTAAGTGGCTGAAAAACGAGCTGCCGGACGATTTAGGCTATGTTATGGAGCGTGTTGAAAAGATATTTGCAGGTCAGGTAAGATCAACGATAGAAAGCAGCGTTAAAAATCGTTAAAAATATTAACAAGTCGTACACTTGTCGAAAAAGGTCATATTTTCGTACAATCGATGCCGCCGTGTTCAGTTTTTGGATACGGCGGCATGCTTTGTCTATGGACATAAATCTATCGGCAATATATTATAGTATAAAAATGACCGGAGGTATGAGTCATGAATAAAGTGAAAATTATTACCGATTCCTGTTCCGATCTCAGCGGAGAGCTTCTGACAAAATACGACATAGATTATGCTAAAATGACGACCGTCTGCGAGGGCGTTCAGCAGGAGGCTTCCTGCTTTGGGAATATTACAGCCCTAAGGAGCTGTACGACAAAATAAGAAACGGTATAAGAGTGACCACAACGCAGGTTCCGCCCGAGGAATTTACAAGGATATTTGATCTTTACATAAATGATTATGACATTGTTTACATAGGCTGCTCTACCAAGCAGTCGGGCTCTGTAAACACTGCTGCTGTCATTGCAAAGCAGTACAAGGGAAAAAGTATCCGGATTCTTCGATATATTGCATCGATTCGCTCAACGCCAGCATCGGCGAAGGCATGCTCGCCATAAAGGCAGCCGAAATGCGTGATGAAGGCAAATCCGCAAAAGAAATTTTTGACAGTGTAAGCGCTATGAGGAACAATGTCCGTGAATTTATTACGGTGCATACCCTCGAATACTTAAGAAGATGCGGCAGAGTCAAGGCTACGGCTGCGTTTTCGGCAATCTGATGGGTGTAAAGCCTATTCTGATATCAGATGCCAACGGTGCTCAGACCCCCTGTAAAGAAGGTCAAGGGCAGAAAAAATTCCTTCGCCGAGATAGTTAAGCTTATGAAGGAAAACATTACAGACTCAGAGAACCAGACGATATACCTTGTTCATGCCGACTGCGATCCGGCAGAGATAGAAGCACTCAAAAACGATACTCTTTCCAAAATCAAATGCAAGGACGTTTTGCCGCTTTATATAGGACCGATAATCGGAGCGTCGGTAGGTCCCGATGCAATAGGTCTTTTTTGCCTTCGGTACCGAAGTGACATATGCGGTCTGACCGATAAAAATGTGAGGAGATAAACATGCCTGTAACTGAACTTGACTCAGCGCAGTTTGCAAACATGCTGAGGGGCGGATATGAAAATTTAAAGCAGAACGCAGCGAGGATCAACGACCTTAATGTATTCCCCTATTCCGGACGGCGACACCGGCAGCAACATGCAGATGACCTTTGAGGGCGGCATAAAGGCTCTTGACGGCAATTCATTTGACTCGCTCGGCGGAGTTTCCCGGAGCGTAGCAAAAGGCATGCTGCTGAGTGCCAGAGGCAATTCCGGAGTTATACTGTCGCAGCTGTTTGAAGGTATCGCCAAAGGGCTTCAAGGATCTTGAAACGGCAAATATAAATGAGATCGGCTCAGCCTTCAAATGCGGCGTCCGGCAGGCATACGACGCGGTGCTCACCCCTACCGAGGGCACGATACTGACCGTATCAAGAGAAGCTGCCGATTATGCGTGCAGCAGGATAAACGACGGCTGCACACTTGAGTCGTTCATGAACGATTATGCCGCAGAAATGAAGCGTTCACTTGAAAAAGAACGCCCGAACTGCTCAATGTTTTAAAGGAGGCAGGAGTCGTTGACAGCGGCGGCGCCGGTCTTGTTGCCATAACAGAGGGCATGATATCTTCATTGTCGGGCGACAATATTTCCGAAACTCAAATTTCCGATACGCACAGTGCGACATCGGCGCCTGATCTCGATCTATTTACCGAGGACAGCGTTATGGAGTTCGGATATTGCACCGAATTTTTACTGCGGCTGCAAAAATGCAAAACCAATATAGAAAAGCTTTGAGCTGAGTACAATTAAGGATTATCTTGAAACCGTCGGCAATTCAATAGTCGCACTGCAGAACGGTACTATTGTGGTGCATGTACATACTATGGAACCAGGTAAGGTTCTCAATTACTGCCAGCAGTTCGGTGAATTTCTGACGCTCAAGATCGAGAACATGTCGCTCCAGCACAGCGGGGGTCAAGGCAGCAGAAGAGCATAAGTCTGATGACATAAAGCCGGCACCGGAAAAGTCTTACCGCAAAAAATTCGGGATAGTCGCCGTTGCAAGCGGCGATGGTCTTAAAACACGTTTTCCGAATTCGGCGCAGATGTTGTAATAGACGGCGGACAGACAATGAATCCCTCATCCGACGATTTTATCAAGGCATTTGATAAGGTCAATGCTGAGGTTTGCTTTGTCTTTCCCGACAATTCCAACATAATTTTGGCGGCGCGTCAGGCAGCCGAGCTTTACAAGGACTCTGAGATCCGAGTTATTGAAAGCAAAATATCGGTGAAGGCTATGCGGCACTTTCGATGATAGATTTTACAAGTGGCGACAAGAACGTAATAGAGCAGAACTTCAAGGATGCCATGACAGGGATAACGACCGGAATGATATCAAGATCGGTGAGAGATGCGAGGGTCGGAAAAGTTGATGTCAAAAAAGGATCAGTTTATAGGTATTTCAGGCAAGAAAATAATTGCCGCTGCCGACAGCAAGATAGACGCTGCCCTTATTACTGCCGATGAGCTGCTGAACGGCGACGCCGAAAACTGTGAATTTATTGTTGCAATATACGGCAAAAGTCGTATAATGATGAAATCGAGATGTTAAAGGAACAAATGGAGAAAAAGCATCCGAGCCTTGAATTTTACGGCATTTACGGCGGTCAGGATGTTTATGATCTTATACTGATATTTGAATAAATTTTGCGAGGTGGAGAAAATGCCGGCTGTTTTACAAAGGAAATGAAGAAGGATTATACCATACTTCTTCCCGACATATTCCCCGTCCCGAATCCACATGGATCTTATAAAAAGAAATATTCAAAATGTACGGCTATAAAGTGGAGGTACTGCATTATGAAGGTCAGCAGGTCATAGATACCGGTCTGAAGCATCTTCATAACGACATGTGCTACCCTGCAATATGCTCGCTCGGTCAGCTGTTGTACGCGCTTGAATGTGGGGATTACGACACCCACAAGGTCGCTTTGATGCAGTTCCAGACCGGCGGCGGATGCAGGGCGTCAAACTACATATGGCTGCTGAGAAAAGCGCTCAAAAACATGGACATGGACTATGTTCCCGTTCTGTCTCTGAGCTTCGGCAAGGTGGAAAAATCACCGGGCTTTAAAATAACGCCAATGATGATCATAAAGGGCATCGTTGCCGTCATGTACGGTGACATGATAATGCTGCTCCGCAATCAGATAAAGCCTTATGAGATAACGCCCGGCAGCACAGACAAGGTCGTTGACCGCTGGAATAAAGAGCTTATCCGACAATTCAGCCACAACCGTGGGCTTTTCGGTCGCGGTATCAGTAAAAATCTTTCCGCAATGGTAAGCGATTTCAGGGCTGTACCAATTAAAAAGAACGAAAAAGACAAAGGTCGGTATCGTCGGCGAGATATATGTAAATACTCACAGTTCGGCAACAACGGTCTTGAAGCATTTTTTTTTAGCCTCAGAGGGCTGTGAATTCATGGTTCCCGGTGTTCTGAGCTTTATCGAATACTGCTTTTCCGACGCATCGGTTGACCATATATACTACGGCGGCGGTCTTAAAAAACTGTTCATCAATAATTTGTTGGGGAGCGTCATAGCTGGACTTGAAAAGCATCTTCTTGACGCATTAAAGCCGTACCCTGACATTATATCCCCCACACCGTTCAAGGAAACCGAAGCTCTTGCCGATAAGGTCATAGACCGCGGCGTAAAAATGGGTGAGGGCTGGCTTTACGGCTGAAATGGCTGAGCTTATAGAAAAGGGCTACAACAATATAATATGTGCACAGCCTTTCGGCTGCCTGCCTAACCATATAGTCGGTAAGGGGCGTTATAAGAACGCTCAAGAGCATGTATCCGGGCGCCAACATCTGCCCTGTTGATTACGATTCCGGCGCATCAAAGGTAAATCAGGAAAACCGCATAAAGCTTATGCTGTCAGTAGACAGAGAGGAGACGTTAGCATGAAGAGAATAGGACTTGATGTCGGTTCAACTACCATCATGCGTTGTTACCGACGAAAGCGGTAACATACTGTTTTCGGATTATAAACGCCACCTTTCCAAAATTTCCGAAATGACATTCGATCTGCTTAACACAATATGCGAAAAAATACCGGACAGTGAAATGATAATCTCGGTCTCGGGCTCTGCCGGAATGGGCATGGCTGAGGACCTTTCAATACCCTTCATACAAGAGGTCTATGCCACTAAAACAGCGGTAAAGCAGACTGCTTCCCGATACCGATACCGTAATTGAGCTTGGCGGAGAGGACGCAAAGATACTTTTTCCTTTCCGGCGGGCTTGAGGTGCGTATGAATGGCACCTGTGCCGGTGGTACCGGTGCGTTTATCGACCAGATGGCGTCTTTGATGAACATCACACCTACCAAGCTGAACGAGCTGTCAAAGCAGCATGAAAAGGTATATACCATTGCTTCACGCTGCGGAGTTTTTGCTAAGTCCGATATTCAGCCTCTTATCAACCAGGGCGCGCGCAAGGAGGATATAGCTGCCAGCATTTTTTATGCGGTCGTCAACCAGACCATAGCAGGTCTTGCACAGGGACGTGAGATTAAAGGGCAACATCCTTTATCTCGGCGGTCCGCTGACATTTATGTCGGGGCTTCGCGAGGCTTTTGACGATGTTCTGAAGTGCAAGGGCTTATGTCCCGAAAATTCGCTGTATTTTGTTGCAATGGGCGCCGCAATGTCGCCGTCAGGCAAGCCGTTCAATGTCAGAGAGCTTGCAGAAACGACCGCCGTGTATTCGTCATCAGGCGGTTATAAAAGCTGCCCTCCCCTGTTTTCGTCGAAGGAGGATTATGACGCGTTCAAAAACGCCACAATCACGACTCAGACAATATAGGATATATAGATAAGCCGGCAGGTGAAATGTACTTAGGAATAGACGCCGGCTCCACCACCGTCAAGGCTGTGCTGTGCGACAAAAACGGTAATATTTTAAAAAGCAGCTATTCAAGCAACAACGGCAACTCCGTACCTATCGTCAAGGCGTTTTTAGAGGAAATGTATGCGGAGTATCCCGATATAAACATCGTATCATCGGCTGTTACAGGATATGGTGAAGATATCATCCGCAACGCGTTTCATATTGACAACGGCGTTGTTGAGACCATTGCACACTACACCGCAGCGGAAAAAATTCCGTAAGGATGTTGATTTTATCATAGACATCGGCGGACAGGACATAAAATGCTTCAAAATACGCAACGGAGCGATAGATAACATATTCCTCAACGAGGCATGTTCGTCGGGCTGCGGATCGTTTTTGCAGACATTTGCCGCCGCTCTCGGCTACAGTATAGCCGATTTTTCAAAGGAAGGTCTTTTTGCCGATCGTCCGGTCGATCTCGGCTCGCGCTGCACCGTGTTTATGAACAGCTCGGTCAAGCAGGCGCAGAAGGACGGCGCATCGGTCAGCAATATTTCAGCCGGTCTTTCAATAAGCGTTGTCAAAAACGCGCTGTACAAAGTCATTCGCTGCGATAATCCCGATTCTCTCGGCAAAAATATAGTCGTGCAGGGCGGCACGTTTTTGAACGATGCCGTGCTCCGCGCATTTGAAAAAGAGACCGGAAGAAACGTTATAAGACCGTCGATATCGGGACTTATGGGAGCATACGGTGCCGCGCTTTATGCAATAAAGAAAAGCAAAGCATCTGATAAAAGCGGACTAATTACAGCCGACGGCTTAAAGAGTTTTTCACACAGCGTCAAGGCGATAGTCTGCAACGGCTGCAGCAACCACTGCCGGCTGACTGTAAATACCTTTGGCGACAAAGGACGCTACATAGCCGGAAACCGCTGTGAAAAACCGCTGGGACTGCCGAAGCAAAAGGAAAAAGTTCAATCTGTTCAAATATAAAAATGAGCTGCTCGGCAAATACAGGACCAACGAGCGCATTGAAGGCAAACCGACTATCGGAATACCGATGGCGCTCAATATGTATGAGCTGCTGCCATTCTGGTACACGCTGTTTAAAAAGCTCGGTTTCAATGTTATAGTCTCCCCTGTTTCAACAAGAAAGCTCTACCTTGAAGGTCAGCATACCATTCCGTCGGACACAGTATGCTATCCTGCAAAAATGGTGCATGGGCATGTGGAAGCATTGATAAAGGAAGATGTCGACGCCATTTTTTATCCGAGCATGAGCTACAATGTTGACGAGCATCTCGGCGATAACCACTATAACTGCCCTGTTGTTGCCTATTATCCTGAGGTTATCAAGGCAAATGTGAGGGATCTTGGCAGCATTAAATTTATTTATGACTTTATAGGACTAAACAACCGCAAATATTTCCCAAAACGCTTCGGTCAGATACTTGAAAAATATTTCGGCAAATATCCGAAGTCGGCGATCAAAGCCGCTGCTGATGCTGCGTATGCCGAATATGAGGGTCACATGGCTGATATAAGACGTAAGGGCGCTGAATATATAGAAATCGCCAAGCAGCGCAAAATGCCTGTTATCGTCCTTTCCGGCAGACCGTATCATGTCGATCCCGAGATAAACCACGGTATCGACGATCTTATATGCGATCTCGGCGCGGTGGTTGTGACCGAGGACAGCGTAAGCGCAAACGAAACAAAATTCAAAACGACCGTGCTCAATCAGTGGACCTACCATTCGAGGCTATATGCGGCTGCGAAATTTGTTTCAGAAGCTCCCGGTGACTGCAGCATAAATCTCGTACAGCTCGTATCGTTCGGCTGCGGTGTCGACGCCGTGACATCTGATGAAACAAGAGCTATAATCGAGCGCAGCGGAAAAATATACACCCTTATAAAAAATAGATGAGATTACCAACACCGGTACTGTAAAAATAAGGCTTCGCAGCCTGTTTGCCGTGCTTGGCGACGAAAGGAATTAGTGTCACCTTATGTTTTATGTTCTTTGTATTGCCTTTTCGGCTTTATCATACCTTTCGGGCGGTCTGAACGGTGCAATAATGCTGTCAAAAGCGCTTTACGGTGAGGATATAAGAGAAAAAGGCAGCGGCAATCCCGGCTTTACCAATTTCAAGCGTGTTTACGGCGGAGCGTCGGCGTGGTTTGTTATGCTTATAGACAGCTTAAAGACTGTAGTTCCGCTGCTTGCGGCATGTATTACCTTTGACGCGCTTTATGATATGTGGCAATTTGCCGCCGCAATGTGCGGATTTTTTGCAATGCTCGGTCATGCATATCCCCCTGCTTTACAAATTCAAGGGCGGCAAAGCGTTTATAACCGGCGAAACGGTCGTGTGGTTTGTTGACTGGCGCGTCGGGATAGTTGTAACGGCTGTGTTCCTGATACTTCTATTTACGCTGCATTACATGTCGGTCGCCTCTATAGTCTCTGCGGTGCTGAATCCCGTATCGCTTTGTATTTTTGGCTTTTCAACGCCGTTCGTACTTGTTTTTTCGATACTTTCGGCGGCACTCCTTGTATGGCGCCATAAAGCCAACATCATACGGCTGTTAAATCACGAGGAAAGCAAATTCTATTTCAAGAAAAAGGCTTCGGTATAGTTAAAACAAAAGATGTAAACCGATAATAAGCATACAAAACCGGCAGGAGCAGTCAACACTGACCTTTGCCGATTTTGTTTTTGGAGAATATTGTTATAATAAATTTTAGTTTATAGGTGTACAAAAAACAAATGGCTAATTGAATTTTTTGTAGGAACGAACCCCAGTGTCGTTCCTTAAAAAGTTCATTGAGACCGCACGGAACGACTCATAGGTCGTTCGGCTCAGTCTGTCAATATTTCATTACGCAGCTATACTAAAACTTATATTACTGCTCTTATAAGCAACAAGCTGCCGGGTCAAAAGACCCGGCAGCTTGTTGCTTCGATCATTCCATATAACTTATCTTTTCGAAAGGACATCGCGCTCATAGGCACGAACCTCAGAAAGCCAGCTTTCGCCTACCGGTACATTAAAGCGTGTGCAGAACTCATCCCACACGGCGCCGAACGGGTAGGTCTTGTATTCCTCTGTGAGGGCAAGGCGGGAGGTGTAATCCCTTTCGAGCTCGATCTTCTTCAACTGTTCTGTCGGCTCAAGCATAGCCTTAAGCAGAGCCTTCTGCATGTTTCTCATGCCGATGACCCATGCAGCCACACGGTTGATGCTTGCATCAAAGAAGTCAAGACCGATATGTGTGCGTTCAATAAGCCCGGTGCGGACAAGCGACTGAGCAATGGCGCAAAGCTCATCGTCAAGAACAATAACATGATCAGAATCCCATCTGACAGGGCGGCTGACATGCAGCAGCAGTTCCTTTGTAAAAAAGCAGCACAGACGGTATCTTGTCTGAAATGACCTCAGTCGGATGGAAATGTCCTGCGTCAAGACAGCAAAGCTTGTTGCGTGATACCGCATAGCCGACACAGAATTCATTTGAGCCTACTGTATAGCTCTCGGCACCGATACCGAAAACCTTGCTTTCAAGTGCGTCAAGGTCATATTTTTCATCGATCTTTTCTGCAAACACCTCATCGAGCGCAGTCATCATCCTGCGGCGCGGTGCCTCGCGGTCAATGGGTGTGTCCTTATATCCGTCGGGGAACCAAAAGTTTGTGACGCAGGGCTGTCCAAGCTCTTTGCCAAAGTATTCGGCGATCTTTCTCGAAGCCTTGCAGTGTCTTATCCAGAAGTTTCTGATATCATCATCCGCGCTTGAAATTGTAAAGCCTGTATCAGCCATGGGGTGCGAGAAGCAGGTCGGGTTAAAATCAAGTCCGTAGCCGTTTTTCTTCGCCCAGTCCACCCAGGTTTTAAAATGTTTCGGCTCTATCTCGTCAAGGTCGGGATGCTCGTCGGTATCGGCATATATGGCATGCAGATTGACTTTATGCTTACCGGCAATGAGCGAAAACGCCTTATCAATATCGGCTCTCAGCTGCTCGGGAGTAGTCGCCTTTCCGGGATAATTTCCGGTAGCCTGTATGCCGCCCGAAAGAGCTATGTCCTTAAAAAGAAAACCTGATACGTCGTCCCCCTGCCAGCAATGCATCGAAATTTTCACATTGCCGAGCCTTTCAATAACCTTTTCGGTATCAACTCCGATACCCGAATATTTTTTTCTTTAGCCAATTTATAAGCGTCATTAGCTGCCATATCCTACACGTTCCTTTCAAAAAATCAATTATACTGTTTAATATCGTACGATGCCTTTACGGCGCTTCTCGCTTCATTCAGTGAGTCAAACTCGCCCGAAAAGATCATCTGGTTTATAAGATTTCCTATTGCCGTAGCCTCAGCAGGACCTGCAAGCACCTTCCTGCCAGATATCCTTGCCGTGATCTCGTTAAGGTAGACAGCGTTGCTGCCGCCGCCTATTATGTTTATAGTATCATAACGGTTGCCGGTATACTTTTCAAGCTGGTCGGCAGATTCGGCATAAAGCACTTCGCAAGGCTGTTATAAACAACAGCCGATATTTCACCGGGTGTTGAGGGAACCGGCAAGCAACTATCCCTGCACCCTGCCTTTATCTCATCTATCATAGAAGCCGGTGACAAATACCGGTTGTCAAGCGCGTCTATGGTACTTGGAAAATCAGAGTTTTCGGCAGCCTGGCTGCACAGCTCGGCAAACGAGTATTTGTCGCCAAGCTCTGCTTTTTACATTTTGTATCATCCACAGTCCCATTATGTTTTTAAGCACTCTGTATCTGTGATCTATGCCGCCCTCATTGGTAAATCCGTCATTCATAAAGCAGTCATCCTGCATCGGTGTCAGCGATTCGATACCCATAAGCGACCATGTGCCTGAGCTTATGTACATGATATTCTTAGCGACTGACGGCACAGCCATGACTGCCGACGCCGTATCGTGCGACGCTGCAAGCACAACATTGCAGTCAAATCCCACCTGCTCTGCAATTTCCTTTTTAAACGTGCCGGCAAATGTACCCGGCATTGAAACCGGACGGAAGATTGATTTTTTGATTCCCAGCGTGTCGATCAGATCATATGCCCAATCATTTGTTTTAAGATCAATTAGTCCGGTGGTTGAAGCATTCGTGTATTCGTTGAATTTGTTACCTGTAAGGAGGTAAACAAAATAATCCGGAAGCATAAGAAAGTCCGCTGCCGACTCCAGCTGCTCCGGAGTTTTTCCTTAATTGCTATCAGCTGATAAATCGTATTTATGCAGTTGCTTCTGATACCGGTTATGTCAAAAAAGCTTTCTTTTTGAAACCGTCTTATACACCATTTCAGGTATATCGGCGGTTCTTTTTTATCACGGTAGCCGACAGCATTTCCGAGTATCTCGCCGCTTTCTGAGAGCAGTACAAAAATCCACGCCCCACATGTCTATCGAAACGGTAGACGGTACAAGTCCGCGGCTTTTTACATTCCTTCATGCCGGATATTATCTCACGAAAAAGCCTGTCTACATCCCAGCAGAGTGTGCCGTTTCTGTCACAAAGCCCGTTTTTAAAAACGGTACACCTCCGTTTCTACAATACGTCCGCCCTGCTTCTGTCCTATTATGTGGCGTCCGCTTGACGCACCTATATCTATTGCAAGATGATACATAAAAACTCCTCCGGTTGTTATAATTAAATGCTACCCTATAATCGTTCAAAAATATACTGTATATTTTAATAATTTATCTGTCAGTTTTTACTTTTTTCTGTATGCGGAAGGCGTAACGCCGCACTTCTCCTTAAAGAGGTTTGAAAAGTAATGCTGATCAGAATATCCGGAGCCGTTCGGAAATATCTCTTATACTGAGAGCGGTATCGGAAAGCAGCCTTTTTGCAACCGACAATTTACAGTCCAGCTGATAATCATAAGGCGTTCTGCCATAGGACTCCCGAAACTTTTTAACAGTATAATCCTTTGACCTGTATATCATGGCGGCAAGTTCACCATTGCCGATAATTTTGTTGGGATTAGCGTCTATGTAGTTTTTTAAGGTTATCATTTCGTCAGTTCCCGATGTGTTTAACACGGTTGATCTTGAAATATTTATCACAAGCTCGTGCAGCTTTAAAAGCAATATCTCAAGCAGACGGTCGTGCGGCATTTTATTGCCTTCATTTTTAGAAATGTTGAAGATATCGCCAAACATATCCCCGACCTTGCAGTCCTTTAAAAGGACAGTACTTCCCAAACCGTACTGTTCAAGTAACAAAGGAAACAGGTCTCCGTTAATATTGAAAAAAGTTTTTACCCAAGGATCATCGCTGCTTGAATAGTATTCATGTTTATGATCTTTTCTCAATATATAAACGTCGCCTTCGGACGCTGAAAAATGTTACCATCAAAAATGACCGTTCCGCTGCCCTTGTTTATATATTCAATAACGGTAATTGGCGCCTTTTCACGATATATTCTGTAACTGCCGTCGCAGTATGATATGCCCGACATTGCAAGTGAAAACGGTTTATCCTTTCCGGAAAATCCGAAAAGCCTGATATCCTCATACATAAAATCACCACCGCTGTTATTATAAAGTATTTTAAGTATTTAATCAATAGCGTTAAATAATAGTGGAAATATTATTTCGAATGTAGTATAATATTTTCGCACAAATATATATACTTCAAAGAAGGTCAATATATGAATATTATAGTCGTCGGCTGCGGCAAGATAGGCACAACACTTATCGAAAGCCTTGCAAATGAGGGACACGATGTTGTAGCCATAGACAACGATCAGTCGGTCATATCGGAAATAACCAATATGTATGATGTCATCTGCGTTGCCGGAAACGGAACCGACTGCGACACGCTGTCGGAAGCAGGGATAGAAAAGGCTGACATGTTCATAGCTGTTACCGGTTCGGACGAGCTCAATATGCTCGACTGCTATATAGCCAGAAGCATGGGCGCCGGCCACACGATAGCCAGAATAAAGGAATCCGGAATACAACGACAAAAGCCTTGATTTCCTCTGCAAACAGCTTGGGCTTTCGATGTCAATAAACCCCTGACCAGCTTACAGCATGCGAACTGTTTGACCTTTTAAAGCTGCCAGGAGCCGCAAAAAATAGACTCATTTTCAGGCAGAAACTTTGAGATGATAGAATTAAAGCTGAAGGACGACTCAAGGCTGGACGGAATGAATCTGCAGGATCTCAGAAAGAAAATACAGACAAAGTTCTTATATGCGCCGTACAGCGCGGTGATGAGGTATATATACCGGACGGTAACTTTGAACTGAAAAGCGGCGATAAAATCGGTGTTACCGCCTCCCCTGCAGAAATGCAGAAGTTTTTGAAAATTATAGGATTTTCAAGAAAACAGGCAAAAGATGTAATAATATTGGGCGCAAGCAGAACCGGGTTTTTACCTTGCGAAAATGCTGCTAATGGCAGGAAACTCGGTCAAGATAATTGAGGTCGACCGCAACAGGTGCGACGAAATGAGCGACCTTCTGCACGACGCAGTTGTAATAAACGGCGACGGCGCAAGGCAGGAGCTGCTGCTTGAAGAAGGTCTGCAGTCGGCAGATGCCTTTGTGGCACTTACGGGAATGGATGAACAGAATATACTTCTTTCGTATTTCGCAACCTCGCAGAATGTTCCAAAGGTGGTCGCAAAGGTCAACCGCGACAATTTTCACCGACAGCCGAACGCCTCGGTCTTGACTGCACGGTATCCCCGAGAAAAACAATAGCCAATGTAATTGTCAGATACGCAAGAGGACTTGAGAATTCAATAGGCAGCAGCAAGGTTGAAACGCTTTACAAGCTTATGGATGACAAGGCAGAAGCACTCGAATTCATAGTCAGTCAGGACAGCGACATTGTCGGTGTGCCGCTCAAAGAGCTGAAAACAAAGAAAAACACACTCGTCGCCGGAATAACACGCGGCAGAAAGACCGTGATTCCCTCCGGCAACGACATGATACTTAAGGGCGACCATGTAATTGTGCTTGCAGCCGGTCAGCGTGTAAACGATCTTACCGACATTTTAGAGCAGGCATGAGGTGTGAAGTATGAATAGAAAAATGGTGTTTTACACCACAGGAAAAAATACTTATTATCGAAGGTCTTTTGCTTTTACTTCCCCTCTTTGTATCGATAATATACGGAGAAAGCAGCTGGCTTTCCTTTGTTATAGCAATCACAGCAGCTTTCGCCGCAGGCACACTGATGTCGCTTGTATCAAAGCCTAAAAGCACAGTAATATACGCCAAGGAAGGCTTTGCCATCGTAGCGCTTGCATGGATAGTAATGTCGCTGATAGGCGCACTGCCGTTTGTTATCAGCCGCGAAATACCGGATTTTGTTGACGCTTTTTTGAAACAGTCAGCGGACTTACCACAACAGGCGCTTCGATAGTGACCGATTACAGCGGTCTTTCACACGGCATACTGTTCTGGCGCAGCTTCACGCACTGGATAGGCGGAATGGGTGTGCTGGTCTTTATGATGGCTATTGTTCCCAGCGTTACTGACCGTTCAATACACATAATCCGCGCCCGAAATGCCGGGGCCTATTATCGGAAAATTAGTGCCGCGTGCCAAAGATACCGCAAAAATACTGTATCTTATTTATATAGTTATGACCGCTGTCGAAATTGTGTTTTTGCTTGCAGGCGGCATGCCGCTTTTTGAAAGCGCAGTTTATTCATTCGGCACAGCCGGCACCGGCGGACTTGCCGTAGGCTCAGCTGGAATATCCGCATACAGCCCTTATATACAGTGGGTTATATGCATATTCATGCTTCTGTTTGGCATTAACTTCAACCTCTATTACCTTGTTCTCATAAAGCGGTTCCGTGCCGCAATAAAGAGCACCGAGTTGTGGTTCTATTTTACGATAGTTGCCGTCGCGTCGCTTATAATAGGTATAAACATATATCACATTTACGGCAACATTTCCGACACGATCCGCACATCGGTGTTTCAGGTGTCGTCTCTGATAACAACGACCGGCTATTCCACAGCCAACTTCGATTTTGTGGCCCGATCTTTCAAAGGGCGTAATATTTGCACTCCTCTTTATGGGCGGATGCGCCGGTTCGACAGCCGGCGGTTTAAAGCTGTCGCGCGTTATAATACTGCTCAAAATGATACGCGGCGAGATACGCCACCTTTTGCATCCAAGATCGGTCAATGCCATAAAATTTGAAGGCAAAAGTAATAGACGATGAGACTAAAAGCAGCGTGTCAACCTACTTTATAATGTACTGCATGTGCATTGCCACAACATTTCTGCTGATATCATTTGAACCTTTCGGGTTTGAAACAAATCTGACCGCAGCCGCCACCTGCTTCAACAACGTGGGTCCGGGTCTTGCAGGAGTCGGACCGGCATCAAGCTTTGCTGCATATTCGGCATTTTCTAAAATAGTTCTCGCCTTCTCAATGCTGCTTGAAGACTTGAGGTATTCCCCGTTATCATTGCTATGACTCCGTCGACCTGGCGTGGAAAAAGCCTGTAAAATTATGACCCTTTGCAAAAAGCAAAGGGTCATAATTTTATTCTTTTACATACTTCATATATACATCGCCTGTTTCAAGGTCTTTCCACTGAAAGACACCGTCAGAAAGGGTCATATAGCTGTGGCAGCTTTGCTCTTTCGGTATTGATACAGATCCCGGATTCATGTAAATATAATTTCCGTGGTTGATGCATTTCGGCACATGTGTATGACCATGGAGTAGGATATCGCCGCACTTTAACGGCGGCAGGTGCCCTCGTTATAAACATGTCCGTGGGTCGCGAAAATAAGGCTTTTGCCCACCGGTATTATTGAGTAATCTGCAAGCACAGGAAACGGAAGAACCATCTGATCGACCTCAGTGTCGCAGTTGCCGCGCACCGAAAACATCCTTACGTCCATTCCGGACAGTATTGATATCACCTCTTTGGGCGCATAGGCTCTCGGCAGATCGTTACGCGGACCGTGGTACAGAACGTCGCCGAGCAGAAGCAGGCAGTCGGCTCCTTCGCTTTTTACAGCCTCTGCCAGAAGTCCGCAATAATAGGCTGAGCCGTGAATGTCAGATGCAATAACAGTTTTCATAATTTTTACCTCACTTATATAATTTCCGGCTCATTAAGTTTACCTCTGATGGAACTGCGATATGCGCCGGGCGATATACCGAACTGCCTTTTAAAGCAGCGCGAAAAATAATTGGGATCGGAAAATCCGCACAGAAGCGATATTTCCGAAATTTTAGTGTCACTTTGGGACAGCATGTTTTTTTGCTTTTTCAAGTCTTGAAATATTGATATAATTTATAGGGCTAAGTCCGGTGACCGACTTGAATGTCCGGCAAAAATACGACCTGTCGTAGCCGAACATCCGGCTCAGCTTATCAAGCGTCAGCTCCTCGGTGAAATGCTCCGAGATGTATTGCGTTATAATTTTAAACTTTTCATCCGAAATATTACCGGCGCTTTTTTTCTGTCAGACAGCATCTGTATAAAAGTCCCAGTATTTCGTATATTTTCGAGATGATAAGCACCGAGGAATACGAGTCGCCGTTTGTATACTCCTCAATAAGCCGATCCAGCGCCGATGTTATTCTTTTTATCATCGGTTACCGGCAGGAATTCAACATGCTGGTCGGCAACGGGCGTTATCAATTTTTCGGTCGCACCGCATTTGTTGAAAAATTCCGAGACATCAAACATTATCGTCCTGTAAACAACGCCGTTTTCACCTGCCTTGCCCCAATGAAGCCGGCAAAGGAGGAATTATGGCAACACAGCCTTCGCTGACTACGACTTCCCTGCCGCCGATCCTCGCGGTCATTGAGCCGGAAATGACATAATTAAGCTCCATTCTTTCATGCCAGTGAGCTGTAAAGCAGACCGAATTAGGCACCCTCGGCAGCAGATCCAGCACATTAACGGCACTGTCATTGCTTATCGCAAACAGCAATTCCTTTTTTACTGTCAAGATACAAAACAGCCACCACCATGTCAATATTGTGCTAATAGTCGTCAAAAAACATGCTACCATTTTTCTACAATGCTATGCTATCATAAAACAAGAGTGAATGCAAGTAATTTTAGGAGGTATATAATGAATATAGGCGTTTGCATAGACTTTAATGAAATAGATGAAACGTCAAAAAAACTTCAGCGATCTGAAAAATGAGGGTTTTGACAACTGCCAGCTCATATGCTGGAAGCCTGCACTTTTCACAAAGGAAAATGCTGATACTATCAATAAGCTTACTGCTGAAAACGGAATAACCATATCCGCCTTCTGGTGCGGCTGGGAAGGTCCCTGCGTATGGAATTTTTACGACGGTCCCAAAACGATAGGGCTTGTACCGCAGGAATACAGCGAACAGCGCATTAAAAATCTTTGCGACGGCGGTGATTTTGCCGCAATACTCGGTGTAAAGAATGTTGTCACACATATGGGCTTTATTCCTGAGGATCCAAACGATCCTAAATTTGCGCCTTTGTGCGAGTCGGTAAAAAAGGTTGCCGACCACCTGGCTCTAAACGGTCAGTACCTGCTGGTTGAGACCGGTCAGGAAACTCCGGTAACAATGCTGCGCTGCTTTGAGGAAACGGGTGCTCCCAACCTCGGCGTAAACCTCGACACAGCAAATCCGATACTTTACGGCAAGGCAAATCCTGTTGACGCGCTCGACGTTTTCGGTAAATATGTAATGAACATTCACGCTAAGGACGGTCTCTACCCTACCGAGGGCAAAAACTTAGGCAAAGAAGTCAAAATCGGCGAAGGCAAGGTCGATTTCAACGCCCTTTTCAAAAAGCTGCACGAGCTTGGGTATAACGGATATGTAACGATAGAGCGTGAAATAACAGGTCCAAAACAGATTGAGGACATTCGCCACGCTAAAACATACCTTAAGGATATTATAAACAATATATACGGGAGTGATACGGTATGTTAAAAGTTGCACTTGTAGGTGTAGGAGGAATAAGCGCCTCCCATATTTCAGCGTGGGACAAGATGGATGACGCCGAGCTTCTGGCTCTCTGCGATATCCGCCCCGAAAGAATGGAAAAATTCAAAGATACAAAAGCGCTGCTACGCAGATTTTGATGAGATGCTTGAAAAAGAGCAGATAGATATTCTCGATATCTGTCTGCCTACATATCTGCATGCAGATTTTTCTGTCAAGGCAATGGACAAAGGCATAAACGTAATATGTGAAAAGCCGGTGTCTTTGAATCATAACGACGTAGCGCGCGTGTACGGTGCTGCAAAGCGCAACAATGTAAAGTACATGATCGCACAGGTGCTGCGTTTCTGGCCGGAATATGAAGTCATCAAAAGATATATGACGAAGGCACATACGGCAAGCTGCTTGCCGGCTCGATGAGAAGGCTCGGCTGCCGCCCGAAGTGGAGCTGGGACGGTTGGATGAGCGACGAAAAGCGCAGCGGTCTTGTACCCTTCGACCTGCATATACATGATCTTGATTTTATTGTATATGCTTTCGGAAAGCCTAAAAAGTTCAGCGACCGCAGAACAAAGAACGGACTGCAGGATTATATATCGGCTACATATGAATACGATGATTTCTTTATAAACGCTGAAGCCTCATGGTTCGATTCTCCCTATCCGTTTACCGCCGATTTCCGCTTCCAGTTTGAAAAGGCTGTGGCGCTTTGGGAAAACGGTGTGCTCAAGATATTTGAGCAAAATGGCAATATTATAACTCCTGTATCCGACAGCGGCAACGCCGATAACGGCAGCATCGGATTGCCCAAAAAGCAACGCATATGCCAATGAAATCAGATATTTTGCGGACTGCGTAAAGGCTGATAAATTCCCCGATAAGGTAAAGCCCGAACAGCTCGAAGCAGTGCTCGACATACTGCATGAGCTTTAATTAAAGAATAACCAAAAAAGAAAGACGGCTATTTCAGCCGTCTTTCAGTCTGTCGATAAACCACAAAGTCTACTCTTTCGTCGGTTATGCTGCATTTTCTGTTTTTCCGCTGACATGCGCGGCGGAAAAACACCTGCGAAAAAACCGCAGAATATAGCGGTTTTTCAAGGACACTGGGGTGGTATTGGCGGGGATAGAGCGCAGTCCGGAAATCTTTGATTTTCGAGCGAGCGGCATTCCGTCCAAAAGCGTGTCGACTTTTTTCGACACGCTCAAAGACGGCTATTTCAGCCGTCTTTCTTAATTTAAAAGTATATTCTGTTTTGGTATTTAGTCGGTAATCCGTCTTTATACAAATGTGAGTCATTTGAAAGCTGAAGTATCTGCGGTACAACAAATCCGTTATTGCTTTTAAATTCGATCACCGTCATGCCTGAATGAGAAATGTCGAAATGCGTACAGAAAAGCGGATAAGGAATGTCAAGCAGGCTGCTTAAAAACGCAAGTCCGAATCCCTGATGAGCAAAGAGTGCCACACGCCTGTTGTCATCGGGCATTTCCGTGCGGTAACTGTTTTGCATATGTAGATACCCCAAAGAAGCCATAAATTTATCCGTCTCGCCCTTAATACGTTTTATGCCTTCTTTAAAGCTTGTGTTTTTAAATCTCGGGTGATCGTACCATTCGGCACCTAACTTCACGACTTCATCAGAAACAAAATCCTTTACCGTTTGTGCATTTTGAAATCCCCACATACGGTTACCGTTTTTTCATCTGTCACGGTAAGCTCTTTCCAGGCATGTCCCTCATTGCACCAGTCCAGAATAACAGCTTCTTTTTAAGCAGCTCACAGGTCGGTCCTGCCGTCATTATTGCACGGTTAGAGCTTGATGCATAGATCTCATCCAAACCGTAAAGCGACAGCCGTTTTGCAAGTGATTCAGCCTGTCTGCTGCCGAGCGGCGTGAGGCTGTCCGGCGAATAAACAGGATCGGCATGCCTTATGAAAAAGAGAATCATTGAATCCACCAGCCTTAATAAATAAACCTATATTCAGGTGAAAATTACAGATACCCGTACTTTTTACGTTTGGCAAATACAAACACAAGGGTCAGAGCAACCGCCATGACGTCAGCGGCGACTATTGATATCCATATACCGTCCAGATCCCATATGAGCGGGAAAATAAGGACTGATGCCGCCTGAAAAAAACAAGCGTCCTGAAAAAAGGATATAAGCGCCGAAGTAAGACCGTCGTTAAGAGCGGTGAAAAACGATGAGCCGAATATTGCGAATCCCGAAAACAGGAAAGCAAACGAAAAGATTTTAAATGCATCCACAGTAATTTCAAGCAGATTTTGGTCGTACCCGACATAAATCCGCGACAGCGGAGCTGACAAAAACTCACTTGCCGCAAACATAACGACAGCGGTGACAAAAATCACAACGGTGCTCTTTCTCAGAATATTCTTCAGCTGTTCCTTATTTTGCGCCCCGTAATTGTATCCTACAATAGGCGCGACACCTACCGAATATCCCACAAATACAGCCATAAATATCATGCCGACATACATCAGCACTCCGTAAGCCGAAACGCCGTCCTCACCGGCATAGCGCATAAGCTGACGGTTGTAAAGCATACTTACGACCGACATTGCTATATTGCTTAAAAATTCAGATGATCCGTTTGTGCAGGTTTTAAACAGAGCCCTGCCATCAAACTTAAATTTTGTAAATCGCAGCAGACTGCTGTTTTTCCTAAGGAAATAAATCAGCGGTATAACGCCGCCAACAAACTGGCTGAAAGCGGTAGCAGCAGCAGCGCCGATAATCCCAAGCGGAAAAACGGCGACAAAGCAGATAATCGAGCACCATATTCGTAACGCCTGCTGCTGCGGTAACATAAAGACCGAGCTTAGGCTTGCCTGCTGTGGCAAACAGGCACTGAAATTCATACTGCAGGATATAAAACGGCAGACCTATAGTAACTATTCTGCCGTAAAGCACTGAATCATCCAGCATTTTGCCGTCAGCACCGAGCAGCAGCGATATTAAAGGCATCAAAGCAATGCCCAAAACAGTGAGGAAAACACCGACGCCGACAGACACAGCCACTATCATCGTGAATATTTCGTTTGCTTTTTTATCGTTCTTTTCGCCCAAAGTCTTAGCGATAAGCGCACCGCCGCCCGTTCCGAACATAAAACCGATACATCCCAAAATCATAAGCACCGGCATGATAAAATTCACGGCGGCAAAGGATGTTTTGCCAGCATAGTTTGAAACAAAATACCCGTCAACAACGCCGTAAACAGAAGAAAATACAAGCATTATTATCGACGGAAATGTAAAAAGCGCAGCAGCTTTCCGTAATTAAAATTATCAGATAAATTAATCATAAAATACCCCAGTTTAAAGACATAAAGCTACTGTACCACAATAAAAAAATCAAAGTCAAGAGGATAATAAAAGTATTTTACTTCAGTTTAAACCCACAATTCATACAGAACAAATCGTTCGGTGAACATTCCTTACTGCAATTCGGGCAAACAGTTGACTGAGTGTGATTTTTTATTCTTTTTGCTTTGCTCCGGCACTTTTAAAGCGTGCGCGCAGTTTCTTTATTATTATCAGTACGGCAATGACCACAACAACAATTAAAATCAGCAGCAAAAGCGCCTTCGGCAAATACAGCTCCCGGTACGAAAACTGTACATTTCCCTTTGTGCCGATGGGAGCAGTCACCGTTTTGCCATTTACATATATGCCTTTTTTTGCGTTACTGTCAGGAGAAAAGGATGTTCCCGACAGTAATATAATAATATTTGATTCATCCGGTGCAGCAAACCTCTTCACAGGGCTTTTTACTTTTTTACGCTCTGCGAGACGGTAGATTTTAAGAACGGTATAAATGATGTTTTCCTTTCGAACTCAAACGAAATACCGATAGCGTCTGCAAGTTTATTTATTTCGTCTGCGGACATCGATGAAAAGACAAGCTCATAGCACCTGTTTCCGCCGGTTTCATATATATTAAGAGTGCTGCCCTTTATCAGCTTGCCGCTGAGTTCTTCCTTAATCTCGTCGTGAAAGTATCCGGCAACCGACATCGGCATTTTATATACGATTTTCTGCGTCATTCTGCCAAAAAGCGATGAAAGATCGTTTATAACATCAACCGAAGCAAAGCCGGGATCACATTCATAGCTTATAACTATTTTTGACAGATTTTCTGCCGAAACAGAGTTTCCGGCAACTACAGCCTTGCTGTCATCCGGCACAGAAAATTCCTTGTAGCTTTCCGACATTATATATTTATACGCAAATTTTTTGTTTTCACGCAATACTGATGCAGTATCTATATACTCGGTTCTCGTAACCTTCACATTGTCGCTGTCAACATATTCATAAGACTTCAGAACGGCGGCTGACGCATGAAGACACATCATTGTTTTGGTGGTCAGCTCAGCTTCGGTATTGGCTTTGAATTCAACCTTCAGTTTTTTTTGCGTTTCCTTCATCCTCAACAACAGGCTTTTCAACCGACTTAAAACGTTTTCTATTACAGCGGCATCCTTTTTGTCCGCACTGTCGTTGTTGAGCCACAGTATGAGCCAACGCGTATATACGTCATTTACGACCTCAGTATGCATATCAAATGCGTCTGCAAGTATTCTGTCCCCCTCAAAGGCAGACATCATGTCGCCTTCTGAGGTGTACTCATTATTGCCAAATATAAGTTTATTTTCAGCCGTTCTAAAGACCTCTGTCCCATCTTTCGGGCCGTATGATAACGGGAGCAGCGCGAAATTCAGCAGTTCCGCAGACAGAAAGCCTTCGGCGTACATAAACTCACCGTCATCCGAGTAAACCACCGACGGAGAAACGGTCAGCAGTACACCCAGCCGCTCGGTCAGTTCTTCATATGAGCCGAATTCGAATGATATAGAGGTCAATACCTTTCTGTCACGGGTACTGACAGAAAATTTTAGCCATTCCGGTGCATTTTTCCTGAGCATAAGATCAAACGCCGCTCTGCCGCCGTTTATGTAGTTATCCATATCCGACGGATCGGACTCAAGTTCAATGACTCTTGTCCCCTTAAAAGCCACAGCAGATGCTTCTGCAAATACCGTTGCTGCAGAACAAACTGAGAAAGCGATAAATAAAACGCACAGCAGCGAAACAAATCTTTTTAAACTTCATAAAATCACCCCTTATTTCGCCACATTGTAGCGGTAGAGTACCTCTGTTTTTTGTTGTCCTGCATATTATAGAAGAACACCTGGTTATTGCTTATTTCAGCTCCGCATTTGTCGAGGTCAACCGATCTTCCGGCGAGATCAATGTTCTGTATGACAGTAAGGTCTGAGAAGTCCTCATTCATTGTGCAGAGTATCAGTCCGTCGTCGGTCTGATCTATGAAATACCACTTTCCGTTTTTGCCCTTACAGAGGGTAAAGAAAGCTTTTGGTATTATATACCGGCGCCACATCGACGGTGCTGCCGTCAGCCGCCTTATAAAGCACTATTTTGTGAGAAGGCGTACTGCCGTAATTATCTTTTTGTAACAAATATACCGTCCTCGGTGGGATTCCATCCGCTTGTACCCTCGACGATCACATTTGACGCGGAGTCGGCGCCGAGCCACACAACCTGCTCTGCAGCACTTCTTAAATATCCGCCCGAAATATAACGGGTAGCGTAGCTGTAGTTTTCCTGTTCTTAACATGATATTTTGATACATCAAAGCTCTTTCCGTAGCTTACAAGTCCCGAGCCGTCTTTCTCAATGTAATACGCAGCCGAATCGCTTCCTATAAACCACGACAGGAAATTATCACCGCTTGTCACAACATAAAGACCTTCACCGTCAGGACGAACAAGGCTCACTTCGTCTGAAAACGTTGAAATATCATTTGATTTATCTAACATGCGGTTATACTTAGTCAGGGTCTTTTTGGTGAAATCTGTCGTGTAATATATACTGTCCTCATCAAAATACAGAGAGGTTGCAACATTTTCAATAAGCGTTTTATTGTTGCCGTCGCTTTTTATTTACGCGGCATATATCGTAACAGCCGTTCTCATTGGTCTTTAAAAGATAGATATACGTCTCGTCAATACCGCATATGATAAAGAATTCATCGGTATAAAGATCAAACCGCTGACCGCCGATCTCTTTTTATGAGCTTACCTTCCTCATTTTTATAATAGAAAGCGTCATTGTCACTTGCGGTTACATTAAGTACGACATTGTCGATTTATCATACCGCGTCGGATTTTTAGTGCCGAATTCAGCTAATGTAACATCACTCAGAACTCTCGAATAATCAAGATTCAATCCGAAGCTGAGTTTACCCGAAAACAGCTCAGCTTTTGATCTTTAGATTAACCTTAAGTTCAATCAGCTTGGCATATATTCTTACATACAGATCTCCCGTGACCTCATCGCTGATTCCGTTTTTATCGATGGTGACCGACATTTCCATGCTTCCCTCAGCCTCGGCACCGACCTTAACGGGGCTTATTTCAAACGGGTTCAGGTTAAATATGTAAAGTCCTATAGAGACACCCAGGCAGGTATCAACATCTCCCTTGGCTTCAAAAAGCCAATTTGAACGAGCAATCTGACTCACCGCTGCTGTCCTTTTGATCCCATACCCATTTACCGTTTTAACAACGTCGTATGACGCATTAAAATCATATGTATATGAAAAGCTTACCGATGAGCCGACGGTAATATTGCCGTTTATATCGATATAGAATACCGCTCCGACCGTTACCGGCACGGCAGTCATTGCGCGTATTGCCTGATTTCCGCCGCCTACATTAGTGACAAGAGAGCCGTTATATCCTATAAAAGCTATCGGGAACAGTTTTTCCTTCAATCCGGAGACCTTAAGGAAATTATCTGCCTTGATAAGCTTAGTGTCCTGACCGCTGAATTCAAACTCTGCGTTGGACTCAAGACCAATTTCAAATATAAATGTACCGTCAACATTTGCCGACAGCTCCCTCAGCCCGTCGCCGCTTAATATATCCCAGTCATAATCAAAGAAAAGCGACAGATTTTCCAGTCCCACCTTACCGGTGACATTGAGCGACGGCTCAAGCTCACTGGCTTCGCTTACAGGCGGATTGCACACCTTGCAGGGGCGGAGCTTTTCCTGTTTAGCCTCAGCAAGTGTTGCTTCAATTTTGCTTGATCTCAAATGCACGCAGGTAGACTCATGATAGCACTTACCGGTGTGGGTCTTGTACACCGTGATCGTCTGATCCTCGACGGTGTTGTATTTTTTGTGGTTTGGGATTTTCGTCTTCCTCTTTGAGTCCGAAAGCTTTAAACAGATCAAATTTACATTCAAGGAGCAGACCGTCTTTTTACATCGAATGACTCCTTTGACATTGGGGTCGGAGCCGGGGTATAAGTGCCTGAAAGCGGCGTCGGGTTTCGTTATTGCTGCTGTCACCGGCGTTAGTGTCGGAATTTCCGAAATGCGAATAAAGGTCATCAACCTTGGTGACGGTAACGCCGTCGATGGTCTTTATTGCATTTATATCATCAGAGGCAAGCGTTTTTTTTCCATATTGAGGTCAAGCAGATCAAAGACCTCGTCTACCATTGGCGTTTCAAAAATAAACTGCTTGTCCTTCCCATCAGCAGAAACACTTGACACTTTGCCGAAATACGGCTCACCGAGCGGGAGTTGACTCAGAACCGTCAAGGAAAAACACATCGCCTGAACCTATGTTATCAAGCGCAGTACCTTCCCCTACTGTCACATACAGTCCGAGATTCGTGGGACTGACGCTTTTTATGCTGCTGTTTACCTTATCAGCATCGGCGCCGGTTATTGAATACACATTACTGCTCAGCACTGCTTCAACGCTGTTTTTAGCAGTGTTGCTGCGCTTATATTCTGCGACCGCCGCCGCATCGGTACCGGTCATGTCGTTTACAACAGGCGCACCCTTTCTTCCGAGAAAGAAATACCCCAAAGTACCGGTCACAACTATAACGGCTGCGACAGCTATGGCAATAATGCGTTTTGTTTTGCTGCTTTTACTCATATAACCACCCCATTGAAATACATAGTTTCATATAAAATATATCATACACCCTGAAGGTCAAAAAGCCGGGATAAACTGACCTCCGGGCTTGAAAGCTGCTGACAGTAAGAATTGCGGATACTGCTTTTTGAAAGCATGGCAAAGCGCCTTCCTGTGTTCTGTGACCGAAAGCTTACGGTTGATTTCAGGAAACTTTTCAAGGTCACCGCAGGGTGTATATTGGCTCATAAGGCTGAACACTGCATCCGGCGCATTGTTTTCCACCCAATTTATCACATTTCTTGTGTCGCAAAGTCCATGCGGTAAAACGAGGTGCCTTATTATCAGTCCTCTTTTCATCATACCGTTATCGTAAAATTCGGCTGTCCCTCGCAGTTCTCTGCATTTTAGAATCGCCGCGGTCGCGACCTGCGGATAGTCAGCAGCGCCGGAATATTTCAGCGCCCGGTCATGTGACATATATTTAAGGTCCATGAGAAAAAATATCGACAAATTCAGATGCATTTTCTATCGACTCGCCAAGGTCGTATCCGCCCGAATTATAAACAATAGGGATATTCGGTCTGTATATCTTCACAGCCTCACTGATTGCAAACAAAAAATGCGTCGGGTTGACAAGGTTGATGTTATGCGCACCTTTTTTCTCAAGCTCGGAAAAATATCTCTGCGAGTCTTAAAGGCGTGATCGTCTTACCAAAGCTTTTATGTGATATCTTATCATTCTGACAAAACACGCATTTAAAGGGAGCATCCGCTGAAAAATATTGCCCCGGAACCGTTAGTACCGCTTATGCACGGCTCCTCCCACATATGGAGAGCCGCCCTGGCAACGACCGGCTGCAGCGGCATCCTGCAAAAAGCCGCCGGTATTGCCCGATTCGCTTCTGTCTGCGTTACATTTTCTCGGGCATATATTGCATGTCACGGGCTATCCCCCTTTTTTGTCTCAATACCATATAAATTATAAATGAAATGCCTGATTATTACAAGTGCTTTATATGCTATCCAAATAAATTATATATTTTTTTCAAAATCACTTGACTTTTCGGTATTTTAGGATATAATAGTCATTGTCAGTTTTGAGGAATGGTGTAACGGTAGCACGACAGACTCTGACTCTGTTTGTTGGGGTTCAAATCCCTATTCTCAGCCAAAACTCCTGTACTTAAAGTGCAGGAGTTTTTTATTGTCTGTTTTTTGACTGTAAAAATGCAAAAAGCAGCCGATGCATCTTAAAGATACACCTGCTGTGTTTTTAGCGTTTATTTTTCTTAAACAGACGTCTGAACTTTTTGATGATACGTTTTAATTCATCGGTCTTATTGAAGAATACCATACCGAAGAAGAACAGGGCAATGAGCAGCGCAAGTCCCAGAGCAACCGCAAGCAGTATCAGTATGACCTTTAAGGCAGTCTTACCTAGCGAGGTCTTAGGCATAGGCTTTTCTTCGACCTGACCCTCGGCAACAATGGCAAACTGGGCACTCTGATGTTTTGAGCGAAACAGTGCCGTCAACAGCCGCAGTCTTATATGACGATACAGCACCTGACGACATAAGCTGATATATGTATATCTGATTGCCCTCATATTTTGCATCGACCGGGAAGGTTACGGTAAGATCACCGTCGTGCTTCGGGGTGTCAAGCATTATATTATAAGCGGCAATCACATGCCCGACCGAACCTGCGGCATCGGCAAGTGCTTTATAGCTGCCGTCTGACTGTGCCAGTTTCACCGCGGAAACCGATGACGATTTATCTATATATCCGATATCTTTATGCCCAGCACCTGGTCAATGACCTCAACAAGCGTATAGCTGGAAACAGTAAGGTGACCCTCAACAAACGTCACCTCATAATTATCACCGAAGGTCAGGGTGCCTCTTGTAATAATATAGCTTCCTGCTTCACTGCCTGCCGTTCTTGCAAGCGTGCCTACCGCCGAATTGCCTTCAATAAGCTGTTCCGACAGAGATATGTAAGCTCAGGCTCGTTAGCGCCCTCGGTAATAACAATATCATTTGCGGTGACAGTAATTGGTCTTGCCGTTATTTTTCCGGTTATCTCAAAGCTTTCGGTAGCGAGCTTGTACTTTGCGGCATCGTTTCCGGTAAGCGAAAGTCCTGTAACCTTGACCCTTTTTTTGCCGATTTTACATCCGGGCTGTTGAAAACGGCAGATTTATATGCCAGTTTTACATCGTCTCCGCTTACAACGCCTATGAGCTTGTAGCAGTCAGCCGGTATCGATACGGAAGTTTTACCGTCATAGACCTTTGAGACGGTTTTATTGTCCGCAAGTTCAATTTTTACCTGCTGGACTTTTGTGCCCTTTTACGGTCACGACCGGCGGGTTTTCTATATTTGCAAGATCAAATGTTTCTTCCCTGTCCGGATAGCTGACCCTTATCTCGTCCTGTCCGGGATATACAGTAACGACGCTTCCGTCAGAAGCGATAGAGCTGTCACTGCATCCGGAAATATAAAAATCGAATTTATACAATCCTATGTCTCCGGCAGCAAACGCATATTCCTTATCTGCTGCGGAGGCGGTATCAATGGTGCTTATCGGTACTCACCGGCTCGGCATCGTCGTCTGCCTCATCAATGGCATATTTTTTAACGGTTATTTCAAACTTTTTGTCGCTCGGCATAGAACCGTCAACGGAGCAGGACAATCTTATTGCCGGCTTGATTGCCTCAGCACTAACCGAAAAAGCGGCAGCACAATAATTACAAACGCGGTCAAAAGACTTAATATTTTCTTATTCATCCCAACATTCACCTCATTTTCGGGTCGTCTAATACATTTTACAACATTTATGCCGAAACATCAAGCATTTTTAACAGGTTATATATACTGTAACATTTTTTGAAACTATTATAAGCATCAGCAAAAACGCAGTTGAAAAAACACGGCAGCCGCGATATAATCAGTGTGGTGGTGATATTTATGGCGCAGTCAAACTGTGATATGTGCAGTTATTATGTTTATGACGAGGACGACGACTGCTATGTTTGCCTTGTCGACATGGATGAGGACGATTACATGAGATATATAGTATCGTCAGAACGCGAATGTCCTTTTTTAAATTAGACGACGAATATGCTATAGTAAGAAAACAGAATTAATGCGTATATAATTTCAGTTTATCTGTATAAAGTACGGTGGTACATATGCCGCTTAAAATAATCTACCGGAAGTATATTATGATATACTTCCGGCAGATTTAAAATTATCTGTTTACAGTACAGCCGGCGTCCACCTGCTCCAATAATTTACAAGACCTGTATCGCCTAAATCTATCAGCTGTTCTTCAAGCTCCTCTATACATTCAATCCTGCCGCAGATATAATCCGAAAGCCTTGACCTGCATGATATAAGGCGCTGCTTTAATCCGCCTATCCTAACATCCTGCACCTCGAAACCGTTGCCTTTCTTTTCTTTATACCACTGCTTTCTCTGAATGCGTCATAAAGACATCAAGCTGTTTCGACGCATTTATCATATGTACCTAAAAGCTCTTTGAGCGCAGACCTGTTCTTTTGATCATAGGCTGACCTTGTTTTTCTGCCCAGAGCATATTTGTAAGACAAAAAGCTGCAAAGTGCTGCGGCAGTTTCAAACAGATAGCCAAAATCCGGTTCGTCTTTCAATTTACTCAAGTCATCGGCATACGATCTGTAAATACCCTCTTCCCTGCTGCCGTCGCCCTCAAAGGAATGGTCGTAGATGCCGAGAAACGGATCACTGTAAAACATCAGCTTGTCGGGATTATATACCGCAGCATGCGAACGCTCACGCAGCTTTGACGGCAAATCAAGCTTCATATAATTGTCAAACTCAATGCCGAATAATTTTAAAAAGCCCGATTTGATTTTTTTTCCTCGTCATCAATGCCATTAAGCACACTGACAGCATAATAAAGCGTTGGCATAACTGAATAGTATGAAGCCTCGGCTCCATTGTCACCCCAGCATGTCATGAATATATTATCAACATTGTTATCCCTGCAGCTTTGCATTGCGAGCCTGGTGCGTTTGATCGATATCTCATTGTCCGGCGAAAAGCCCTTCCACATCCATGCTCCGCCGGCAAACCATACAGGCTTGTCAAAATTCTTATGAGCCGCTATCATTACATCGTATCTGCCCTTTTCACGCGAGTAATAGTCCCAATACACTAAACTGACATTTTCGGGAACAAGAGCAGCTATATCATCAGTCACCATATCGGAACGGCTGCAATAGTAGTCACCGCCGTTGGCAAGGCGGAAAAACATGTCGCTCCACATGATCGGTTTAAAACCGTATCTTTCGGCAATTTCAGATACCCTCTTCAAATGACGGCTGAGCAGTGAAAACCTGTCAACAGGTCCGTGCTCCTTAAAATACTTTCCAAGCCCGACATTATGCGCCTCATCCATACCTATATGAACAATATCGGTCTTAAAACACCGTCTGATGCTTTTGAACATTTTCTCGATAAGCTCGTATGTCCTGTCGCAGTCAGCGAGCAGAATATCTTCTGTGTCGTTAATGCTTTTATAGCAGGACCAACGAAATATCTGGTTGAGATGTGCAAGAGTCTGGATGCACGGAATGACTTCAATGCCGACTTGCTCACCATAATCCGCTATATCCTTCAGCTCATTTTCAGAATATCTGCCGCGCAGATATCCGAAAACGGTTCGTCTTCGACCTCATATGTATCCTCGGTATAGAGCATTAGCATGTTATAGCCCATTTTACTCAGTATATCCATGTAATTCTTTACAGAGGAAGGCTTCATTACAGCATTTCTCGAGCAGTCAAGCATAACACCAATTCGCTTTTTGCTTTCCATTACATTCACCTCAATATTATATATGTTTTTTTTATTTCCTTTACAATATTTGTGTGAAGCGCCAGAAGCTGAGCATCGGTCACTTTGCAGTTAAAGCTTATGTCCGGTATATGCTTTTTTATTATATCGATTACGGTTTGCCTGCCGGAAAGTGACTCCAAAAAGCTCAAATTCTCTTATATCCTGCATGGCGTCGCGGAAGGTGATAAGCCGCTGCGACGGCTCTGCACCTTCGCCGTTCGGATAAACTAAATATGAAGTACCGCACGGAAATCACCGCCCATGTCGCCGGAAATACGCGGATCTATTATTCTTCTCGAAAGTCTGTTGTGATGAGCATTAAAGCCCCAGTGCAGAAAACCGTCTATACCGTAATAATACATCTGCACGCCAAGTATACGTCCCCTCGCCTGCGGCATCCCGGCGAGACGGTTGGTGAGGTGGTTTTACTCTGCCAGCCGGTGTAATAAGCCCACAGCTTATCGGCACGTCCTATGAACTTCTCAATATGATCGGTTGCGACAATAGGCGTATCGACAAGCCCCTGCTCGTAAAACGCATAATCCGACAGCGCGTCACCGCTCGGCATATTCCCTATTTCACCGTGCAAAAAATTCAGCAGCGCTTTTTATATGTTTCGATCCATTTTACAGACGGCTCATCTGAAACATGAAAGAAAAAAACTTATCTTTTACCCCTTTTTCTTTGAGATATGCTTTGAGCGACTTTAAGTATTCATGCAAAAATATGTGATATTCTTCCGACATTGAATCTGTATGCCAGCCGAATTTCCGTTTAATTCTGCCGTTTTCGCGCACCATTATTTTAGGAGCATTAGCTGCACCCCATTGTGTGAACAGATGGCAGTGCTCGAAATACTCAATACCTGCATCGATTGCTGTATTTATGAACCTGTCAAGCATAGTGAAATCAAAGCTGTATTTGTTGTTATTCAATTCAACGCCAACAAGCTGTACCGTCATGCGTTCCTCGTTTACCGGAGTGTCAAGCGCAGGAGTAAATGCAGGTGTCAGTACCATGTTCTGACCATTTGTCGCTGCAAGGTGCAGGTAATTACCGACCACTTTAAAAATACCTTTCGGTCCACGGTTTTGTACCTGACAGCACAGATATGCAGTCATAATGCACCCAGTTTGTAGTAATACGTCTTTGCCGCGGTAAGCTTACGTCCAACACCATAATTTTTGTTTCAAACGCGCATATAAGCGCGTCCTGCGTCCTGACGCCGCGCCAGTCAAGGCCGTATTTATAAAGCTCTATTTTTATCGGATATTCGCCGACAGGAATGTCACAAAGCTCAGGATTTACGTTTACGAACAGTCCGCTCCAATACCCTACGGATGCAGTAAATCTGCCTTTTTCCACCCTATGCAGACGATCAGGGTAAAATCCCAGTCCCTTTTGCTCCACCCACTCGTCGCAGACGGGATTGACCGTTTTGGCAGGAACGTTTTCAACTGTGCTTACCGTAACGTACTTTTCAAGAGGTGAATCAACCTTTATAAGCACCTCAACAGTTGCAGCCTCACCGCCCAAAGCCGATACAGCCTCCGGACAAAATGCCGCAACAAAGGAAACCGCCTCATTTTTGAAGATTTCGGCACCTTCGAAACGTGCACCGACAGGTTCACGATCGGAATATACATTACTTAGCGCACTCAACAGTTTTGTATGATATATCATACCGCTGCCCTCCGTTAAAGTATTATTTTTTTACATGATAGGTCACAACTAAAAGACCGGTCTACAGTTACATTATAACTGTAGATCCGGTCCGTTTTCAATAGATTTTAGTAAAATAATTAGCAATATAGTAAATAATATTACTTAATTTCATTTACATATTGTGCAAAATGCAGGAAAGCATTCATTCCGTTTTCGTTTCTTTTATATACTCCGGCATGCTCAAGCACCTTGGCAAAAAACCTTTCCTATTTCCGCTTTCAGTATTTCTTCTATATTGTCCCTGCCGACATTATTGTAGTTCGGCAGAAATCCCTCGACCCAGTCGGCATGCTTTGCTGTCACATCATCCTGTCTGAGATCCTCACCGGCTATAATACGTTCCGACAAAACCCTGATTTCCTCTTTAAGTCTTGAAGGAAGAACAGCCAGTCCCATAACCTCTATAAGACCGATGTTTTCCTTTTTTGATATGATGAAGCTCTGCATGCGGATGGAAAAGTCCCAGCGGATGCTCTTTAGTTGTAATATTATTGCGGAGCACAAGTCAAGCTCATACTTCTTTCCATTTTTGCGTGCTATAGGTGTGATAGTGTTGTGCGGTGTACCGTCGGTTTCGGCAAAAACAAAAGCATCGGGATCTGAGTAGCCTCTCCACGCCTTTAAAATCTTATCGGCAAGCTCAACAAGCCTTAAATCATTTTCGGAGCGCAGTCTTATTACTGACATAGGCCATTTTACTATTCCGCCCTCAACATCGTCAAAGCCGTTAAAACTCAATTCCTTTTCAATTGGTGCCTTTGCCATAGCGAAGGTATAATGACCGCCCTGAAAATGGTCGTGGCTCAGTATCGAACCGCCGACTATCGGCAGATCGGCATTGGAGCCGACGAAATAATGCGGAAACAGCTTTACAAAATCAAGCAGCTTGCGGAAGGTCGCCCTGTTGATCGCCATAGGTGTATGCTCAGAGTTAAAGACAATGCAATGCTCATTATAATAGACATACGGCGAATACTGCATCATCCACGGGGTATCATTGATGACCATAGGTATTATGCGGTGGTTTTGTCTTGCAGGGTGATTGAGCCTTCCGGCATAGCCCTCATTTTCCTTGCACAGCAGGCATTTGGGGTAACCGCTCTGTTTGGCATTTTTGCGGCAGCTATTGCTTTCGGATCCTTTTCAGGTTTTGAAAGATTTATGGTTATATCAAGGTCGCCGTATTCTGTCGGCGTGACCCACTTCATATCGCGTTTTATGCGGTAGCGCCTTATATAATCGCTGTCGCACGACAGTTTATAGTAATAATCTGTCGCATTTTGCGGCGATATTTCATAACGATCCCAGAACTCGTTTATCACGTCCGACGGTCTCGGCACCAACGTACCCATTATCTTTGTATCAAAAAGGTCCCTCTCGGTGGTGTTATCATCGATCATGCCCTTTTCAACGGCAAATTCAAGAAAACCTTTGAGAATAGCCTCAAGGTCGTCGGTGCTGACCGAGTCCGGTTCCTCGTACTCATCAAGATGAAGTATTTCCAACAGTCTGTTTGTTGTATAGATTCTGTCCTCGGTCGTTATAAGATCGGTCATAACGCCGTATTCAACAAGATCCTTAATGTTCTGATATATCATAAATGTCGCCCCATTCAAGAATTTACGGTATTAATTATCGCATAATAAGTTTTTGTTGTCAAGGCGAAGGACTACCGATATTGTACAAAATTTTAAGCCGCCGGTTCACCGGCGGCTTAAAAGGAAAAGCATTATCAGTATGCAATACCCTGAGCTATCATTGCGTTTGCGACCTTCTCAAATCCGGCGATATTTGCACCGGCAACAAGGTTGCCCTCGCATCCGTATCTCTTGGCAGCATCATATGAATTGTGGAAGATGTTGACCATAATATTATGGAGTTTAGCATCAACCTCTTCAAACGTCCAGCTGTATCTCATGGAGTTCTGGCTCATCTCAAGAGCAGAGGTGGCAACACCACCGGCATTGGCTGCCTTTGCCGGTCCGAACGGGATACCGGCAGCCTGGAACACTGCAATAGCTTCCGGAGTAGAAGGCATGTTGGCGCCTTCTGCAACAGCCATTACGCCGTTTGCAACAAGAGCCTTTGCAGCAGCTTCATCAAGCTCGTTCTGGGTAGCGCAGGGCAGTGCGATATCGCAGGGAACGGTCCAGACGCCCTTGCAGCCCTCGGTGTAAACAGCGCCCTTTACACGCTCTGCATACTCCTTGATACGTCCTCTTTCAACTTCCTTTGATCTGCTTGACGACCGCAAGATCGATTCCGTTTTCATCATATATATAACCACAAGAGTCAGACATGGCAACGACCTTGCCGCCAAGCTCGGTAGCCTTCTCATTAGCGTATATAGCAACGTTACCGGAACCGGAAATGACGACGGTCTTGCCCTTTGAAGCTGTCGTTCTTCATGCACTTGAGCATTTCCTCGGTGTAGTAGCAAAGTCCGTAACCGGTAGCCTCGGTACGGGCAAGCGAACCGCCGTAAGGAATACCCTTACCGGTAAGAACGCCGGTAAACTCGTTGCGGAGTCTCTTATACTGACCGTAGAGGTATCCTATCTCTCTGCCACCGACGCCGATATCGCCCGCCGGAACGTCCGTATCCGCGCCAATATGCTTGGCAAAAGCTCGGTCATGAAGCTCTGGCAGAAACGCATGATCTCGCCGTCTGACTTGCCCTTCGGGTCAAAATCAGAACCGCCCTTACCGCCGCCTATGGGCAGACCGGTTAAGCTGTTCTTAAATATCTGTTCAAAACCGAGGAACTTGATAACCGAGGCGTTGACCGACGGATGAAGTCTCAGTCCGCCCTTTTGTACGGTCCGATAGCTGAGTTGAACTGCACTCTGAATCCGCGGTTAACCTGAACGTTTCCGTTGTCGTCTACCCATGATACGCGGAAGATTATCTGACGCTCCGGCTCAACTATGCGCTCAATAACGCCGTTCTTCTCAATTCTCGGATCCTTTTCCACCACCGGCTCAAGTGACTCAAGCACTTCGTACACTGCCTGCAAAAACTCAGGCTCGCCGGGGTTGCGCTTTTCAACCTGTGCATATACCCTTTTAAGGTATTCATTATTTATCATGTTAAAAACCTCCTGTGTATATTTATTACCTATGTAACGTGTATATTATAAATGCTATTCGTTTCTCTGTCAATATTTAAAAGGACAATAAACCGACTTAAATTATAAAATTTACAAAAAAACTTAATTTAATTAGGAAAACGTTACTTTTGCTTAAATTAATTAGGCAAAAATATACCGTCTGCGGAACATGCTGACGGTATATTCTATCAATCCAGCTCTTTGAGTCCGGTGTAAAGCTCGTAATACCTTCCCTTCAGTTTTAAAAAGCTCGTCATGAGTGCCGCGTTCGATGATCTCACCCTTTTCAAGTACCATGATCGCGTCGGCATTACGGACAGTAGAAAGGCGGTGAGCTATGACAAATGTCGTTCTGTCTTTCATAAGTCTGTCCATACCGTGTTCTATATGGCGCTCGGTCCTTGTGTCGACCGAACTGGTTGCTTCATCAAGTATCAGTATCGGCGCCTTTGAGATAGCGGCACGGGCAATGTTGAGAAGCTGCCTTTGTCCCTGAGAAAGGTTTGCTCCGTCACCCGTTATAACCGTGTTGTATCCGTCCGACAGTCTCATTATAAAGCTGTGGGCGCTGGCTGTCTTGGCAGCAGCTATAACCTCCTCGTCGGTGGCGTCAAGACGTCCGTAGCGGATATTGTCCATTACCGTGCCGGTGAACAGGTGTGTATCCTGAAGCACCATTGCAATATTGCGGCGCAGCTCGTCGCGCTTATAGTCACGGATATCGGTGCCGTCTATGGTTATTTTGCCGGAGTCGATATCATAAAAAAACGGTTTATAAGGTTGGTTATCGTTGTTTTGCCAGCTCCTGTAGAACCGACAAACGCTATCTTCTGTCCGGGTTTCGCATAAAGTGATATATTTTTAAGTATCACCTTTCCCGGATCATAGCCGAAGGTAACGTCGCAAAAAGCTCAACATTTCCCTGGATGCCGTCGGCTGAAACAGCGTCATCCTTATCTGCGGTCTCAGGCTCGGCATCCATCACGGCAAACACCCTTTCGGCACCGGCAAGTGCCGCAAATACGGTGCTCATCTGCTGGGATATCATATTTATTGGCATTGAAAACTGGCGCGAATAGTTTGCAAAAACGGTAAGGTCGCCGGGACCAAAACCGGTAAGGCACATAAGTATACCGCCTATACCGACTGTTGCTGCAAAGGTTATCTGGCTTGTGTTGCCCATTACCGGTCCCATGATTCCGCCGAAGAACTGGGCTTTAAACTGTTTGTCGCGCATATCGTCGTTCAAAAGCTCAAATTCCTCTACGCATGTATCTTCGTGGTTGAAAACCTTGATAACCTTCTGACCGGAAACGGTCTCCTCTATATATCCGTTTACCGCTCCCAACGCCGACTGCTGACCTGTATAATACTTTCTCGATTTTTTGGCTATGAATGCCCCGCCCTTTGCAAAAACAGGCAAGAACACAACAGTCACAAGGGTCAGCCAGATATTGGTTGTCACCATGAAAACAAGCGTGCCGATAAGCGATATCGAGCCGGAAACGACCGACGTAAGCGAGTTGTTCAGCATGACGTCTATATTGTCAACATCGTTGGTAAAACGGCTCATAGTTTCACCGGTCGGGGTTTTGTCAAAATACCTTACCGGCAGCTTCATCAGCTTACTGAAAAGATCATTCCTGATCTTTTCGGTCGCGTTCTGCGATACTGAAAGCATAAGTCTGCTCTGCAGATATGTAGACAGCGCACCGAGCGCGTACACGCAGAACATAATTACGACGGCAGATAAAACATAGGTAAGCACTTCGGCAAACTTGCTGCCCGACATTATATCGGAAACAAATCCAAGTTGGCTGAATTTTGTTATATACTTATCCGCTATCTTACCTATAGATGAATAGCTGATATCGGCGCCTGGATTTACGGCAAAGTGCGATTCTGTTGATTATAGGCGACAGCATATATGCGCCTATAAAGAGATGTTACGGTGCTGAATATCATAAACAGCACAACAAACAAAAGCCTCAGCTTATAAGCAGCTACATATGACCACAGCCTTTTTTACCGTATTGCCGACATCCTTGGGCTTACCGTGAGCGCCCCCGCGCATACCGGGACCGCCGGGTCCGTGCCCCATGCCCATTTTTTTTGCCCGTCGCAACCTGGCTGTTATACTGCCTCTGGAGGTCGTTCAAACTTCTTTTAGCCATTTTTCACGCCTCCTTTTTATCGGTCTGAGAATAATAGATCTCCTTGTATTCCTCATTATTATTCAACAATTCTTCATGCGTACCGATACCGGTGATATGTCCGTCGTCCATAACTATTATCTGATCTGCTTCACTTACAGAGGAAATACGCTGAGCTATTATTATTTTTGTAGCCGACGAAAGATCGTTTTTAAGCGCGCTTCTTATCTGTCGTTCGGTTGCGGTATCGACCGCGCTTGTCGAGTCATCAAGAATAAGTATCTTTGGCTTTTTGAGCAGTGCTCTTGCAATACATAGTCTTTGCTTCTGACCGCCCGATACGTTTGATCCGCCCTGACCGAGGTCGGTATTATAACTGTCCTTGAATGAGGTGACGAATTTATCCGCCTGAGCATGCTCGGATGCTGTTTTTTTATTTCTTCTTCTGTGGCGTTCTCATCGCCCCAGCGCAGGTTTTCCTCAATAGTACCGCTGAAAAGGACATTTTTCTGCAGCACCATGCTGACACCCTCGCGCAGGTTGTAAAGTGAATAGTCGCGGACGTTTATGTCGTCTACCAGCACCTCTCCGCTGTCGGCGTCGCAAAAGCCTCGGTATAAGCGAAACAAGGGTTGTTTTTCCGCATCCGGTCGAGCCGATTATCCCGACCGTCTGCCCCGGCTCGATGGTAAGATTTATCTTATCGAGCACAGGTTCCTCGCTGCTTTTTGTAGTAGCGGAACGAAACATCCTTAAACTCGATCTTTCCCTTTTCAACCTTAGCTTTTGGACATGCGGCAGCTGCGTCGGATATATCTATTTCCTCATCGAGCACCTCTTTTTATGCGGCGTGCCGACGCGAAAGCTCTTGCCGAAGTCATAAGCAGTATGGTTATCATCATGAGAGACGTCAGTATCTGCGTGACATAAGTGATAAATGCAGAAAGGTTGCCGACCTCCATTTCGTTTCCGACTACAAGCTTGCTGCCGAACCATATTACCGCAAGTGTGGTAAGATTCATGAAAATAGTTGCAACGGGCTGCATCATTATCATGAATTTCATTGCCGACATACCGGCTTCCTTCAACTCGGCATTCGATCTGTTGAACTTTTTGTTTTCATGATCTTCTCTTACAAACGATTTGACCACTCTTACGTTTGTGACGCTTTCTTGAACATTTGAGTTGAGCGCATCAACCTTTGCCTGCATTCTGACAAACTTTTTTGAAGCCGACCGAAATAAGGCATATTATGACGATTATCATAACCGGTATTGTAACGGCAAGCACAAGTGACAGCGAAGGCTTGAGAAGTACCGCCATTATTAGCGCACCTATCATCATTCCCGGAGCCCTGAGTGCCATTCTCAGCAGCATATTAACGAAATTCTGCAGCTGTGTAACGTCGTTGGTAAGTCTTGTTACAAGTGAGCCTGACGAAAATTTATCTATATTTCCGAACGAAAAGCTCTGTACCTTTTTTGAATATATCCGATCTGAGATCGGTTGCGAAATTGACCGACGCCTTTGCGCCGAAATATGCGCCGCCGACTCCGCCAGCCATCATTATAACGGCGGTAAGCACCATAAGCAGCGCGGTCGTAATACTTTTTCCGACCGTAAGCGTATTATCAGTGCCGGAATTAATAACGATAGCAAGCAGGCGCGGCATGATTACCTCGCCGATTACTTCAACTATCATACACAACGGACCGATAATAAAATACAGCAGATACGGTTTGATATATTTACCCCATCTTTTCAAAACGATCATCCTTTCATGGGTCAACGGTAATGCCTGCGGCAACATTGTTGAGGTTTGACTGCATTTTAAGAAGGCAATCGGTCAATACTTGCATACGTTGCTCGTCAATGCCTGAAAACATCGCACGGTTGAGCTGATCAGCAAGACGCCTCGTCTCATTTACTATCTCCTGCCCCTTTTCGGTCAGTAAAATGAGATTCTTACGGCTGTCGCCGGTGTCGGTATCACGGCGGACAAATCCGCCGGTTTCAAGCTTTTTCAGCGTCACAGCGGCAGCAGCCGGACTTATGTCAAGCCTTGCCGCAATGTCCTTCTGCGAACAGCTTCCAAAGCACGAAATACTCATAAGCATCATATGCTGACTGCGGTGTATACCCAGCCTTTGCACAACATTTTTTTTTCAAAAGACGCCTGTGCATCCTGTCGTTTCGCATAAACAGTTCAAGCGCCTTTTTAACCGAATCCGATCTTTCGTCTGTCAAGAGCTGTCACCTCGATAAACAATTAATGTGTTAATTATATACATGTTAATTTAATATGTCAATGGGTTATTTTATGAATTTTCTGTGAAAAAGTCAAACGAATTCCACGGCGTACATTCCGGCGGATCAGCCTCAAATACAATCCTTTTTTTTAGTCAGCGGATCAATAAACGAAAGATAACAGGAAAACAGTCCGGAAGCCTCCCGTAATGTCAGAGCCGTATTTCCGGTCGCCGAATACAGGGTGCTTTCTGGACGCAAACTGCACCCTTATCTGATGTGTTCTGCCTGTAAGCAATACTATCTTCACAAGAGAAAATGCATCACCGCCTATGTAGGCTTCAGACAGCAGACTATATTCAAGTGCCGCCTGCTTTACCCCTGCCCTTTGCCTTTTTACAACAAATGTTTTGTTTTTAGCGCTGTCTTTGAAGAGGAGGTCCTCCAGTCTGCCTTCTTTCGGGAGCTCACCTTTCAATACGGCGTAGTATTTCTTTAAAAAAGCTCGCCGTTTGCAACCTGACGTGATAAAGCAGCCGCAGATGCCTTTGTTTTTGCATATACCATAACTCCGCTTACTTCCCTGTCAAGCCGGTGGACCGTAAAGTAAGGTTTACCGCCGCCGAGAAGTGACGGCATGCCGAAAACTCTGCCGTCCTCCGATGTTATGCCAGACGGCTTTATACATACTACATACATTTCATTTTCATACAGTATCTTTATATCCTCGCTGCTCATCTTTACCTCCGGCTCTTTTTATATCAAACATATGAATTATACACTCAAAAAGCCCATATTACAATGAATTCTTGACATAAAGCGGAAAAACATATATAATTTATTGTATAGTATACTGTGAATTTAAATAGAGAGGTAGATATTATGGAAAACAACAATCAGAACGGTTACATAAACAGCAATGCGGCTGTCGGCAGTGCGGCGCCCGTTGCGGCACCTGCAGCACCTGCAGCACCTGCAAACGCGGTACAGACTCCTGTAACGGATAATACCGCACAGTTTGCCGCTCCGGCTGCAAAGGCGTACGAAAAGCCTCAAAATACAGTACCTTACGCAGTTATCGAAAGACCGGCACCGGAAAAAGGCGCTTCCGGTCTCGGTTTCAATATAGTATCAATGTGCATCGGCATCATATCGCTTATAACCTCGCTTTCGTGTATCAAGGAAGCTGTAACAATTTTGCTGGGCGACGCTGCCTTTGGTTCATATTCAAATGAGGCAAGCATTATTTCACAGGCTGTTGTTTTGATAATCACATCGATAATTGCATTGGTTTTCGCCGTTATCGGTCTTAAAAACAAACAGAATCCCGGCAGAGGCATGGGCGTTTCAGGTATAATCTGCTCGATTTTTGCACTGCTTATCTCCGGATCGGCGCTTGTTATCGCGGCGCTTGTTTACGCCGAACTACTCATCTGACGGCAGATATTAATGCTGACCGTAAAATGGGAATATATATCCGGGCTTTCGGACGAGGATATTGACCGGTGGCGCAATACGGCGCCGCACGACCGTATATCGGCTGTTGAACGAAAAAGAAATGAAGCAGACCGGCTCCGCAGCATACTCGGTGATGTTTTAGCCGTCAGAACTCTAAATGATATCACCTGCCGCACAGATATCGTGCTTAAGCGCGATGCATCAGGCAGGCCGTATGTTGATTCGCTGCCGTTATTTATAAGCGTCTCCCATTCCGGAAGCATTGCAGTCTGTGCTGTGAGCGACCGACCTGTGGGCATTGATGTTGAGCAGATAAAAAGCGCAGCTTCAAATTGACAGACAGGATATTTTCAGAGGACGAGATTGCCTATATAAGCGGCTCAGCAAAGCGCTTTTTTGAGGTATGGACCGCAAAAGAAGCATATGCAAAGATGACCGGCGAAGGAATTAGAGCCGTACTGCGCGGCATTTATACCGATATAAAAAAAGCGGAAATGTAATGGGTGAAGCTTTAAGTGTCACCGAATATAACGGTTATATATGCTCGGTAGTAACAAAGAAGGATCAGAATATGGGGGTTATTTTTTGAAACAGTTATCACAGTATGCTTCAAAAAATAATACGCCCTCCCGTCATTTTTAAACTGATACTGACTGCGGTTTCCGCCGTGCTTTTAGGTTTTACATTTACACACGGCGTTGAGCACACCGTAATTGCATATATATCATATCTTGTGTCAGCATACACCCTGACCGTGATCATTGCCGGGATGCCGGTCGTTTTCAGAAAAGGCAGATATATACTTGCGAGCAATCGCTATTCCTCCCGTATTATAAATGACCTGGAACTGAGGACAAGGCTGTCCCTCTATTTTGGTCTTTTATCAATATGGTCTATGCTATGTTCAATCTTTCGACCGGTATTATGTACCGGTCGTCATGGTTCATTTCGATAGCGGCGTATTATTTCATTCTCGGTATAATTAAATTTTTTGCTGCTATTGGGAGTACGGACGTCGTCCAAGGCGGCAGAAAACGACCGCAAGAAACGGTCTGAGCTAAGATACTGCCGCTCAACCGGGGCTGCTGCTTCTGGCGCTCGACCTTGCGATGGCGGCGATAACGGTCAACATGATACTGCGCGACAAGCGCTACCAGTACCCCGGCATGGTAATATACGTTTCAGCCGGGTATACTCTTTACCGTCTGATAGCTTCGACTACAAACGTCATAAAGTACAGAAAAATCAGCAACCCTCTTATGTCTGCCGCAAAAGCGCTTGATTTTGCAACCGCGCTTATGGCTATATTTGCATTGCAGACTGCAATGCTGACCAAGTTCGGAGGAGCAGGCATTTATGTTGCTGTATTCAACTCGCTGACCGGCGGCATCGTCTGCTTCTCAGTCCTTCTCATAGCGGTGTATGTTATTATAAAATCATCATCTGACCTTAAAAAGTATAAAATAATAGGTACATGACCGGCTGCAAAAAGGAAACCGGCATTTTCGTTTTAGGCAAGGCACAAAAAGTATTATCTAAGATAGCGGTACAGTGAAAGCTGTGCCGCTTTTTTTTGCATTACCAGGCTTTTTAAAGCTCTGCGTACCGAGCCTGCCGCCAAAAGCAGCCCTTCATTGTCGGCGATATTTATATTCCCGAAGACAGCAGCCGACTCTGCCTAAATTCAGTATTTACAATATCAGATATTAATGATATAATGTGTGAAAATAAATATTAATGTTTGGTGTGGTAATCGTTATGGTGTATACAATAACCGATTTTGGCGCAAGGGTAAGTGATCTGTTACAGACCGGGGCTATTCAGAAAGCTATTGACGAATGCTTTTTAAACGGCGGCGGCGAGGTTGTTATTCCGGCTGGTGTTTACCGCACCGGCGGATTGCGCCTGCGCTCGCATGTTACTCTGCATTTGCTTTCCGGTGCAATATTGGAGGCAAGCGAAGATCCTGAGGATTATGCCACTTTGGAGAATGATACGCTGGAGCCGGTAAAGTGGGATGACTTTCAAAACGGCGTCAGCCTTTCGGCACAACCTCTATCACGCTGGAATCACGGTATCATACGCGCGGTCAATGCTACGGATATAGGAATAAAAGGTGAACCATATTCATGGATTGACGGAAAAAAACTGCTTTGACCCAGAAGGTGAAGAGGGCTACCGAGGACCGCATGGGATTAACCTCTGGCTCTGTAAAAAATGTTACGCTCAGCGGATACACCATACGGAACACCGGCAACTGGGCGCACGCTGTTTTTCGTTCGGAGAATATCAATGTTGAAAATATTACGGTGTACGGTGGGCATGACGGCTTTGATGCATTTTTATCGAAAAATGTCAACATATCAGACTGCCGTTTCTTCAGCGGAGACGACAGCATAGCCGGCTACGGGAGTGAGCATGTCAGAGTACAGGATTGTATTCTTAATTCCTCCTGCAGTGCAATACGATTCGGCGGAGCAGATGTTATCATTCAACGCTGCAAATGCATTTCACCGACAGAATTTGCCTTTAGAGGTTCTCTACCTCTTGAAAAGAAAAGACTCGGTGCAATGGCAGGACATGATGTGCCGCATCATACGCTCACCGCATTTTTATATTATTGCGACAAGCGATTCGGCGAGCTGCCGCTGCCGCGCATGGGAAATATTCTTATAAGGGACTGCGTTTTTGAAAACGTGATGCAGTTATTCAATATGGATTTTGGCAATCATATCTGGTGCTGCGGCAAAGCTCTCACCTCCATTACCTTTGAAAATTGCAGAGCGACCGGGCTTATGCAGCCGATATATATACACGGTGATCCGGAAGACCCGATAGTATTCAATATTATAAACACAAAGCTTTCCGCATCAGCTGAAACTGATTCCGAAATATTTATGGATGCTGAGTTTTTTGATACTATTCACTTGGAAAATGTGAAGCCGGACGGATATGCGGATCTCGAAATAATTTTACGTTCTGACGGAAAATTGGAAACGTCAGGATCTGCCAAATTCAAAGTAAAGAAAGGCGAAAGCGGAAAATCCGCTTTTGCTGGAAGATAGGGCATTTAAATAAATATTTCAAATATTAAGTTCCTTAAAAATGAAATGCTTTTGTATAAAAGCATAAAAAGACAGTATAAGCTCCTGAACAAGTCCAAAAACGGACAATAGAAAAAACAACCTCCTATGTTAGAATTAAAACAACTACCATAGGAGGTTTTGTTATGGCAAGAAAATTTAGATGTATCAAAAATTTGTGAAAATGAACTAATAGAGCATATAGAGCAAGATCACCGCAGAGCGGCAACTCCACAGTGGCCAAGGCTTCCAATTTGCACCGTCCGCACAATTTGGGGCACTTCAAAAGTTTATGGCCGCTTTGTTTTATACATACACAGCGGTAAATTTTAGTTTAGCGGTATGAGGAAACAAATAATTATTTGATACGTCGTAGGGAACGAGCCTTGAGTGTCGTTCCTTAAAACCTAATGAAACCGCGCGGAACGACACTCAAGGCTCGTTCCCCTACGTCTGTCAATTAATTATACGAACACCATTCACCTATAAACTAAAAATTCACAACACAATGACGACATGAAAAATCGGCAGGAGTGGGGCTCCTGCCCTTAAGTCCGTCAATCAATTATACTAACGCTCTTCGCAGGTAAACTAAAATTTTATTACAGAACGCAGGCGTTAAACACTATTTTACTTTATTATAACGTATTCTATTTGACAAAATGGCGCCTTGACATTATAATATACATATATAATGTGTCGTTTTTGGGGGTGTTTTTTATGCAAACAACCTTTGATAACTATGACAAACAGCTTTTCTTTTGCCAAAAGCTATATACATGCTTTTTTACTGTGATCTGAAATATACGGAATATCACAATCACCGCTTTTTGAGCTTGTATATGTCGTGAGCGGATCGGCTGTACATATTCTTGACGGCGACAGCCGCATTATAAGCACCGGCGACTATATGATAATGGACTACAATTCATATCACGAGTACCGTGCGTCAACCGACGATTTTGCGGTCATTAACTGTCTGTTCCTGTAAAAAGCCATTGACAGCACCATGCCGGAATCGCACGATTTTCCGGATCTTCTTAAAAAGCTGTCAGTTCAGATTCAATAAAATAGTAATGAGCAGCACGCCGACAAACAGATTTTTCATGACGACACCGGAAAAATTAAACTATTGCTTACCGAAATGTGCGAGGAATGCGGAAATAAGGAAACCGGATATCTCGACTATATGCGTTCGCTTCTGATACAAAGCATAATAATCACACTGCGCGGCATTTCCGATTTTAAGATCAACAACTATTCACCCAATATTGCAAAGGCAGTAAGAATGATCGAGACCGGATACGGTCAGCCGCTTATGCTTTCAGATATCGCCAGAGAATTATATTTAAGTGTCCCCTACCTCAGCATAAAGTTCCGGGAAGAAACCGGGGTGTGCTTCGGTGAATACTTAAAACGCGTCCGCATACAGAACGCGTGCACACTGCTTAATTCGACCGATATGAAAATAAAGGATATCGCAGAAAAGGTCGGATATAATGATTACAAGCGTTTCGGTGCGATATTCAGAGAAATAGTCGGCACATCCCCCGGCAAATTCAGAACAGGAAAACAGAAGCTCCGTAAAACACGGAGCTTCTGTCATTTTACTTATTCAGCTTGTCCGGATGACGGACAGCTACAACCGAGAATGCATCATTGGCAATGTCAGCCGCAAGTGCAATATCTTCATCGCTCAAAGCGGCGTTGATGAAGTGATTGTGATGAGACGCAAGGAACAGACCTCGCGAAACGCATTCCGCGACCCACTCCTGGTGAAGCATCAGGCTGTTGTCGTTCGCGATCCTCAGGTAGAACAGCGCAGGCTCACCTGACACAACAAGATCAAATCCGTTTTCGGCAGCCGCCTTTTTAAAGGCTGATGTCAGTTTTTCGCCTTTTTTCGCGGAACAGCTTTGGCGTGTTAAGACGTTTCATTTTGTCAATACATGCAATGCAGGCGGCAAAGGGCACCGCGCTCATCCAGTATGAGCCGGTAAATGACAGCGACGACGCAGCGGTTTTTTAGAAACTCCTGTCCGCATGCTGCCGACATATTGTACCCGTTGGCGAGAGCCTTGCAGAAGCAGATTATATCAGCCTTTATACCATAATAATGATCGCTTCCGGCAAGGTCAAGCCTGAAACCGGTGCGTACATCATCGAATATAAGCACTATTCCGTTATCGTCACAGAATTTTCTGACCGCCTGCCATTTTTCACTGGTCGAGCAGACATTGTCATAGAAATTACCGTGATCATATGGCTGTGCTATCAACGCTGCGATATCGCCCTTTGTTATCGTCAACCGCCTTTTGCAGCGCATCCATATCAAACCACGGAACGATTATGTTGTTGGCAACATCCTCAGGAAGGATGCCCGGATAGTCAGCCTTCATTGCCCACGGGTCATTACCGTGATAATATCCCTTTGAAAAATATAGTTTTTTGCGTTTGGTATGTGCTCTGGCGCACATTACCGCAAAGGTCGTGGCGTCTGTGCCGTTCTTCATAAAATATGCCCAGTCCGCGGACGCTACTGTGTCAACAAGCAGTTCTGCACACTCGACCATTTTATATGACGGTGCAGTCGTACAGTTGCCGTTTTTCAGCTGTTCCATAGCTGCGGCATCAACGTCCGGATCGTTGTATCCGAGCACATTTGGTCCGTAGGCGCACATCATATCAATGTATTTATTGCCGTCCATATCCCAAAAATAGGTTCCGCTCGCCTTGGAGCTTATAAGCGGCCATTTATCAAGCGGAAGAAACAATCCCTCAGACGGTCCTAAATGTCCATAAATTCCTGATGGGATAACATTCAGAGCACGTTCAAACCACTCTCTGCTCTTTACATGTGAATATTCAGGGTATTTGCTCATCCTATTTACCTCCCTTAGCCCAGATAAACCGAAAACACGGTCAAGTATCCGGTTGACATTATCGACCATGGACAAAACACCAGCCAGTTTTATATTGCCCTTGCACATTTCGTTTATAGTCGACACCTTGCCTGCAAAAAGTCCGTTTGCAAGCTCGATACTCGAAAACTCCATAATAGCGCGCGGAGACTCAGCCGGCGCTTTTATGGTAGTAAATTTGTGGTCCTTGACCCTTATCGTTATGCTTGCTTCCCCTTTGATTCCAAGCGAAATATCGCCGTCGACCGTACCGTCAGCCGATATCTTTGCGATACTGTCAGAATTGGCAAGCGCCGATATGGCTCCGGCAATAACATACATCGTCATAAGGGTGTTGAGCCTGAAAAACTCCTTATCTTCCATCGCTTCCCCGGACGGTCTCAGAACCTCGTCAAGTCTATTTGTCAGCGCAGTAAACGTACCGGTCAGAAATTTCAGCAAGGTCACAATGCCTTTTACCGGAACTCCGGGCTTGCTGTTTGCTATCATATCATTGAATTTTTCCGGAGACGAAAAATTCATTTTGCATCGGGCACCAAGGCTGCCCTCTGTTATCTTACATCCTTTATTTGTAAAATGAAAGGTACGGCAGGGACCGCCCTTTACGTCAAAACAAACCGACACAGGGGTTTTAAGCGCACTCAAAATCTGTCTCGACTTACCGTCAAGCTCGCAAAGGTTTTCCAAAGCGCCCAAAACGCCGTACATATTGGCATATGCCAGTGCTTTCTGTTCCGTCATAACAAACACTCCTTATATTGGCCTTAAAACAAAAAGCCCCCGAAATCATGCTGGTCGCACGAAAACAGGGGCTGCATAATGTGCGGTCCTTAAAAGTTACTCGGTGAAGCCTGATTCTACAAGTGCAACAAGACCCTCAACCGCCTGCTGCTCATCGCTTCCGTCAGCGATAATGCGGATAGATGTGCCGCCAACTATTCCGAGAGACAGCACTCCGAGAAGGCTCTTTGCATTGACGCGGCGCTCGTCCTTCTCGACCCAGATCGACGACTTGAATTCATTTGCCTTCTGGATAAAAAAAGGTTGCAGGGCGTGCATGCAGACCAACCTGATTCTGAACAACAACATCTTTAACAAACATTATCATGCTCTCCTTTTTTTACTTAACTGTGCATCAGCCACGGCACGATGCAGCAAAAAACGATCAAAACGCACCGAAAGTCACATTGATACCGATAAATGCACCGCAGACAATATAAGTTGTCTTAATGGCACCTTAATTTGTCTTTATTATACCACATAATGTGCTTTAGTCAACGATTTGTGTCAGGCTCAAAAAAGTTTTCGTAAACCGACAAATTTGAACAAATTAAAACTTTCGGTTTGGTGAAATTTCACACAATTTTTTTACATATTTCGACACAATGATACATTCAGCAGCCCTCATTATTCTTATTCATCAAATCGGGACGCATCTTTTTAGTCACTTCGACGGACATTTCATCGCGCCACTTTCTGATATTAAGGTGATGTCCCGAAAGCAGCACCTCCGGCACAGCCACGCCGTGCCACACTTCGGGGCGGGTATACTGCGGATATTCGAGCAGCCCGTTGAAATGGCTTTCCTCAGAAAAGCATACCTCGTCAGACAAAACACCGTCTATCATCCTGCACACAGCGTCGGTCACAACAAGCGCCGGCAGTTCGCCTCCGGTGAGCACATAATCGCCCACCGATATTTCTTCATCAACTATCTCGTCTATAACACGCTGATCCACGCCCTCATAATGACCGCAAAGCAGCACTATGTGATCGTATTTGGAAAGCCGTACCGCATCCGGTTGACGAAATGTCCTGCCCTTCGGCGACATATATATAAGGTGCGGCTTTTCGCCGCTTTCTTCACAAATATTTTCAAAGCACTTATATATCGGCTCGGCCTGCATAACCATACCCATACCGCCGCCATACGGCGCATCGTCAACGCGGTTGTGTTTGTTTCCGGCAAAATCGCGTATATTATGGCATCTTATATCCACAATTTCGGCTTTTCTCGCCCTGCCGATTATGCTTTCGGAAAGAACGCTTTCGCACATTTCGGGGAAAAGGGTCATAATATCAATCTTCATCGTCAAACATTCCTTTAATCGGTGAATAAACGATTTTTTATTTTCAATGTCGACCGACTTCACAAACTCGGGATTATTGGGCACTAAAAAGACCTTACCGTCCCGTTTTATATGCCAGATATCGTTAGCACCGGTGTTTGACACATCGCATACCGTGCCGAGAGTCTCGCCGCCGGAAGCCGACACGACCTCGCAGCCTATAATATCACTTATAAAATATCTTCCCTTTTCAAGGCGACAATCAGACCTGTCTATATATAAACTACGCCCGCGTAAGGCTTCTGCCTGTTCGATGCTGTCAACACCATCCGCCTTTATAAAGGCAGATATTCCCGTGCGGACGGGCGGAAGTGACAGCGATCACCTGCGTTCCGGACGCATCAAGATACAGCTTTTTGAAGCGGCAGAGAAACCCAGCACTGTCGCACCACGGATCAACGCGCATTTCGCCCCTCACGCCGTGCGTTCCTACTATTTTTTCCCAGCCTCAATATATTTTGCCGGCATAGCATTTTCTCCTTAAATTATCAAATTCCCCTCAAATGCAAAAAAGCGTTTGAGGGGACATTTCACCGCACATCACAATGCGGCAGCCGCAGATCAATCGATCTCAACGGCAACTTTTTTCGTTGTTACGGTTAGCCGCAGCACGCATCACGACGCGTATCGCCTTGGCAATTCTACCCTGTTTTCCGATGACTCTGCCCATGTCGTTTTCGGCAACATGAAGATGGTATACTGTAACACCCTCCTCGTTGGGCTCGTCAACGGTTACGGTTATTTTATCCGGCTCAGATACAAGACCGGATACAATGGTAACAAGCAATTCTGTCATAATTTGTTTACTCCTGACGTCTCATTAAAGAACATTGTTCTTCTTGAGAAGATCTTTAACGGTGTCTGTAAGCTGAGCGCCGTTTGCGATCCACTTTTTAGCCTTATCGGCATCGATGTTGACGGTTGCCGGATCGGTCATAGGATTGTATGTTCCGATCATTTCGATGAAACGTCCGTCACGCGGATATCTCGAATCTGCAACTACGATACGATAAAAAGGAGCCTTCTTGGCACCTAAACGGCAAAGTCTGATCTTAACCATGGTCTGCACCTCCCAAAATTATGATTATATTTCATGGGGAACCCATAAATATCACATTCCGAAGCCGCCGAATCCACCCGGCATACCGCGCATCATTCTGCGCTTTCCGCCCTTTGAATTCATCTGCTTGAACATTTTCTTCATTGACTCATACTGCTTTAAAAAGACGATTCACCGCCTCAACAGACTGACCGCAGCCGGCTGCTATACGCTTTTTCCTTGAAGCATTGATTATCTCCGGCTTTGTGCGTTCCTTATTGGTCATTGAAGTAATTATGGCTTCAATTTTCTGAAGCTGATTGTCGTCAATATCTCACATCCTTCAGCTGCTTTCCGACGCCCGGTATCATGGCGAGCAGCTGCTTTAGATTGCCCATTTTTTTAATGCTGCGGAATTGTTCCAACAGATCGTTAAGGTCAAATTTATTGTCCTCTAATTTTTTGCAGCCTCAAGCGCCTGCTTTTCATCGATCTGATTTTCCACCCTTTCGATAAGCGAAAGGACGTCGCCCATGCCGAGTATTCTCGACGCCATACGGTCCGGATAGAATTTTTCAAGATCGCCGATCTTTTCACCGGTACCTATAAACTTTATCGGCTTGCCGGTAACAGCCTTGACCGACAGCGCCGCGCCGCCCCTTGTATCACCGTCAAGCTTTGTCAGTATAACACCGGTTATTTCAAGCGTTTCGTTGAAGGTCTTTGCGATATTCACCGCATCCTGACCAACCATTGAGTCAACAACGAGAAGTATTTCATTAACCTCTACCGTTCTGCAGATACGCTTCAGCTCATCCATAAGCTCGGTATCTATATGAAGTCGGCCGGCGGTATCAAGAATTATAAAATCGTTACCGTGGTCCCTTGCGTGAGCAACGGCTTCCTTAGCGGTCAATTCGGGCTTTTGTGTTCCCTTTTCAAAGACCGGAACACCTATCTTTGCGCCCAGAACCTTAAGCTGGTCTATAGCGGCAGGTCTGTATATATCGCATGCCACAAGCATTGGTCTGTGGCCCTGTGATTTCAGCATGTTTGCAAGCTTTGCGCTGTGCGTTGTCTTACCTGAGCCCTGAAGACCGCACATCATGATAACGGTCGGTATTTTTGACGCGGTATTGAGGCGCTCATCGCTGCCGCCCATAAGTTCGGTCAGCTCGTCCCTTACTATCTTTATTACCATCTGAGCCGGAGTAAGGCTTTCCAGCACATTGGCACCGATACTTTTTTCGATAACTGAGTTGGTGAAATCCTTGGCGACCTTATAGTTAACGTCTGCCTCAAGCAAAGCAAGCCGCACCTCGCGCATAGCATCCTTAAGATCGCTTTCGCTCAGCTTACCTTTTGAACGCAGCTTTTTAAAAGCAGCCGAAAGTTTTTCGGAAAGACCTTCAAAAGCCAAAGATAACACCTTCTTTTCTTACATATTTTTTATAGCCTGACTCAGTAATTCAAAGTCTTTTTCCTCTTTCGAACCGGAATACTTTGAAAGCAGCTCTTTGACCGACGAAGCTTTTGCGATAAATCCGACAGACTCTTCAAATTTTCTGAGCTTTGATACCGCCCGGACTATCGCGTCCCTCGCGCCCTGTCTCGTTATATTCTCATTGTCGGTTATTTCGGAAAGCGAGAGATCGTCGCAATAATAATATTCAACAAGTCTGCGCTGCTTTTCAGGCAGCAGACCGCCGTAATAATCAAGCAAAAGAACCACGCTGAGATCCTTACTCATGTCACGGCACCGCCATTCATTCTTTAGTGACCTTTGACATTATACAGCACAGCCACCTATCTGTCAAGTATTTTTCTTTACATTGTAATATTTTTTATCTTGACAAGCATTTCTATATGATACTATACTAAAAACATAAAGTACAAAATAATAATAACAGGTGTTTTATGAATAAATTCAGATTCAGGAGAGCTGTCTGTCTGCTGCTTTCGGCAGCCGCACTGCTCCTATCCCTTTCGGCTTGCAGCCGTGAGGACTTCAATATGTTTTTCGGCATAGAAAAATGCCGCAGAATATCGATCCGCAGAAAGCTTCGTCATATTCCGAGCTGCTTACCGTCAGGAACTGTTTCAAAGGGTTGACAAGACTGCTGCCGAACGGAGACGCAGAGCTTGACATAGCAGGCGGATATACCGTGTCAGATGACGGACTTATGTACACATTCGCACTAAAGGAAGGTCTGACATGGTCTGACAAATCGGATGTAACGGCTGATGACTTTGTTTTTGCTTTTGAGCGAGCAAGCAACCCGGACACCAAAAAGCACCGCAGGCGGATCTATTAAATAACATAGATTCCGTATCGGCTGACGACCGGCTAACGGTTGTTTTCCGCTTGAAAAAGGCCGATCAGAACTTCCTTGCAAGGCTTACAAATCCCGTATTTATGCCGTGCAGCAGGACTTTTTGAAAAATGCGGTGGCAAATACGGTCTTAGCCAAAAGTACATAATCACAAACGGAAACTTCAGAGTAAAATCATGGTCAGACGGCAGCTTTGTACGCCTTGTAAGGGTCACTGCAGGTTCTAAAAAGCAATCTGTGGCAAACAGCGTATATCTCTCGGTCTCGGCAAAGGGTAAGGACTGCGTATCGCGTGTAGCTGACAAGGAGGTCGGTATGACGGTCGATTCCGGGTCTTTTATTTACTCAAAGGATATATCCTCTTTGTCATCATCGTCGGAATACCGCACGGCATATGCCATTGTTTTCAATAAAGATACAGCCGTAGGATCAAATAAAAATATAACCGATGCCTTTGCAATGGCAGTGCACCGGGAGTATTATATGTCGCGGTGCAGCAAAGAAATAAGGAACACCGTTTCAGTTTTTCCGGATGACGCAACAATTTGCGGAAGGGACATTTCAGAGCTTATCACCGTCCCCAAATATATCTATAATTATGACCCGGAGGCTGCAAGAAGCAGCTTTTTTAAAGGGCGTATCCGAGCTGAATAAAAAGACATTTCCCTCGGTTGAGATACTGGCGGTTGACGATCCGGCGTCAAGGTCGGTTCTCAATGATGTTGTATCAAAATGGCAAAGCGATCTCGGTGCGTATGTAAACATAAAAACAGTCAAGGATACGGCTGCGCTTAGTTCATTGGTCTCAAAGGGCGATTACACGGTGGCATTTATTCCTATGCCGACCGATGCTGTTGAAGCGGCAAAAGCCCTGGCGTCAGGCGGAAGTATACATATCGGAAACGATGAGCTTGACAAGGCAATAAGCAAAATTGATGATACAAAACCTGTTGATGAAATTTCATCTCACATAAACGATGCAGCATTGATCTTATCGGGAACTTCACAGGTCATACCTATAATAAGCACGCCGACAACGCTGCTGTGGGATAAAAATATCAGAATGTCACATATTTTAAAACAGACATGACAGTCGATTTTTCGGCAATTTATAAAATAGGCTGAATAACGCAGCGCTCCTATGAAATAATAATTCTGAAAGGAGCGATAGATATGAACAAAAAAGGACAGAGTTTATCCGCCAAAAAGACAGAGCCGGACGATACGGTCGGCACCATCTACTGTGGGGAAAACAGTGAAGAATACAACAACATAATGTCGTCAAATGATGCACTTCCCTACATGTCGCCTCTGCCGCCGTACAGGCGCAAGCCCGACCCACCGATAATATGATCGTAAACATTTAAAAGCCTTGCAATCGGTGTTGATGAGTGCAAAAAGCAATATCAGGCAAACAGTCTCATGCTGTGGGAGCAAAGCTCCCACAGCTTTTTTAGACATTACAACACGCAGCGACAAAAGCGGCAGGGAGACGAGCCCCTGCCCTACGATGCGTCAATTAATTCACTGTTCACTTACACTGCTAAACTAAAATTTATCAAATAACATTAAAGCACCGGCAAAACATTCTGTTTTGCCGGTGCCCCTATAATTTATTATTTACAGTACCTTTGAAAGGAAATCCTTAAGGCGCGGATTTTGGGAGAACCAAAAAAATCTTCAGGTCTGCCCTGTTCAAGAATCACTCCACCGTCAATAAAGACAACGTTTGTGCCAACCTCTCTGGCAAAACCCATTTCATGGGTAACTATCACCATGGTCATCCCGTTTTCAGCCAGCTTTTTCATAACGTCAAGCACCTCGCCGACCATCTCGGGATCAAGGGCTGAGGTCGGCTCGTCAAAAAGCATGACGTCAGGACGCATGCAAAGTGCTCTGACTATGGCGATACGCTGCTTCTGTCCGCCGGAAAGCTGCGAAGGATACGCATTTGCACGGTCGGCAAGACCTACCCTTTCAAGCAGATCCATAGCGTGTTTTTCAGCCTCGGCCTTGCTTTCTTTTTAAGCAGCTTCATGGGTGCTATGGTCAGATTTTTTAAGCACGGTCATGTGCGGAAAAAGGTTGAACTGCTGAAACACCATACCCATTTTCTGACGATGCACATTTATGTTTATCTTAGGGTCGGTAATATCGGTGCCTTCAAACAGTATCTGACCGCCGGTAGGCTCCTCAAGCAGGTTCAGACACCGCAGAAACGTTGATTTTCCGGAGCCGGACGGTCCTATAACGACCATCACGTCTCCCCTTTTTATCTCGGCATTGATACCGTTTAAGACGTTTATTTCACCGAAGGATTTTTTTCAGATCCTTTACCTCTATCAAAACTTCGCCGTTAATGCTCACTGTTTCTCAGCCTCCTCTCAAGCATTCCTATAAGCTTGGTCAGAATTATAACTATAACAAGATAAACTATCGCGACCGTAAAGAGCGGCATGAAATACGAATAAGTACGTCCGGCTATAGCGTTGCCCGCTTTGGTAAGATCCACAACACCGACATATCCGGCGACTGACGTCTCCTTAAGAAGTGCTATAAATTCATTGCAGAGCGTGGGCAGCGCATTTTGAGCATCTGCGGTATCACAACATATACCATAGTCTGGATATAGTTGAAACCGAGGCTGCGTCCGGCTTCAAACTGACCGTTGTCGATAGACATTATACCGCCGCGGAATATTTCGGCAACATACGCGCCGGAATTTATTCCGAACGCAATTATAGCGACCGGCACGCCGTTGCGCATTGAAACGAATATAACAAAATAGGCTATCATGAGCTGGACCACGACAGGCGTTCCGCGTATTACGGTAAGATACAGCTTGCAGACAGCATTCAACAGCCAAAGCACCGCATATCCCACTCCGCCGCGGCGGCGCATTTTGTCCTTATTCTTGTCGTAAGTTGACCTGACCGCAGCTACAAGAATACCTATTATTATACCTATGAGCAAAGCGCCCAGGGTTATTTTTTATGGTGTTTGAAAGACCGGTCAGCATCTGCTTATAACGGTCTTTTTCGAGGAAAACAAATTTGAATTCCTCGATAAGCTTACCAAGCCATGCCGGTACGGCGGCAGTTAAACCTATCATGTTTCAGCTCCTCCTTAGTGCACCGCAAAAGGGCGGTTGTTGCACCGCCCTTTTTATATCGGGAAAAGTATTATACTCAGTCAGCCTTTATATACTTGTCTACTACCTTTTTGACCGAACCGTCGGCAATAAGCTCCTTCAATGCAGCATTTACCTTGTCTTTGAGTGCATTGTTGCTCTTCGAGAAGCAGATTGCGTAATCTTCAACAGTGAACTCGGTCTCAAGGATCTTGAGTCCGGCATTTGCTGCAACAAATGCCTTAGCAGGCTCATTGTCGATTATGACGCAGTCGATCTTACCGCTCTTTAAAGCCTCAACAGCAACTGCGCCGCTGTCATAGCCTATTACGTTTTCCTCACCGTAGCCGCCGTTTTCGGGAGTATCAGAAGCGTAGATGTAGCCGGTTGTACCCTGCTGAGCGCCGATCTTCTTGCCCTCAAGATCATCTATGCTCTTTATGTCGCTGTCCTCCTTAACTATTACGACCTGAATGCCTGTCGCATATGAATCAGAGAAATTAACCTTTTCTTTTCTTTCATCGGTGACGGTCATACCGGCCATACCCATGTCATACTTGCCTGACTGAACGCCGGGGATGACCGAATCAAACTGAACGTCAGCTATTTCAAGCTCAAGTCCAAGCTTGTCGGCTATAAGCTGTGCGACCTCTGCGTCGATACCGACTATCTTGTCGCCTTCCTTGTACTCATAAGGCGGGAACTCGGCGTTAGTCGCCATTATAAGCTTTCCTTTTTCCGCAGTGAGCTTGCTTCCGCATCCGGTCACCATTGCCGCAACTGCAAATACCATGCTGATGCAAAGAAGCATCGAAATTATCTTTTCATAATTTATTCCTCCGTGTTTTCGTTTTTGCCCAGTATAGCACCGAATGAATAAAAATGCAAGTCTTTTTTGAATGTTTGTATATACTCACAAATATTTGCCTTTATGAAGCCACATTATTATCATATTTATGCAGGTTTATGCATAATTCCACAGATTATACTGTATAATTATTATCTTTGTATTCAAATATCACCGCATCGTACGCCTTTAAAAGGCTGTTTACAGAGTCTTTTTGCCTTTAACCGTCCACAGCACGGTTGTGACACCAGTCATCTTTCTTATAATGCGAAGCAAAGCCTGATCCTTGCAGCGGCAGTCATATGCTATAAAATCCGGACGGGTCAAAAAGCCCGAGAGCATCACTGCTCCACGGGACAGAAAAAAAGCAGTCACTCTATCGCAGTCCGGCGGTATGCCGGGCGCTAAAATTCCGCGGACGGTACTATTTCTGTTCCTTCTGTACCACATAAGGACAAGCGGATCAAACGACTCTACCGAATATTTTCCGCTATAGCCGGACAGCACGGCGTCCGCAGCTCTGCACACCTTGCCTGCGTTGCCCTTATATGTCTTTATCTCAACTATCAGCGGAACGGCTCCTGCCACTGCCGAGAGCACCTCAAAAAGCGTCGGGATCTTCTCATTAGTACCCAAAAGGCAAAACATTTTTATCTCTGACAGCGGCATTTCTTCCACTATATCACTGCATCCGCACATTCTTTTTGAGGCTGCTGTCGTGTATTACTACAGGCACACCGTCCTTTGATATGTGAACATCCAGTTCTATACCGTAACCGCATTTAACGGCTGCTTTAAATGCTGACATGGAATTTTCCGGGATGCTGCCGCTGTTATCAAAAAGTCCCCGGTGGGCAAATCTTCTGCCTCCAAGCTTTTCTTCTGTCGTTTGGTTTTTCATCCTCGGCAACGTAATAAAGATCGACAACAAAAGGCGGCAAGAACCGCCACTGCCGCATATAAAACGACCGACATCTTACCGCCTCTATCAGAATACCGAAGCTATCGCCTCGTGCAGATTTCTGACACCTATTATTTCAATGTCATGATCCTCAGGTCTCAGCTGCCGTAAGCACGCTCTCGGCACAAGGCACCTTGAAAAGCCGAGACGTGACGCTTCGCTTATCCTCGCGCCTATTCTCGACACCGATCTGACCTCACCCGAAAGCCCGACCTCGCCTATTGCCACAATATCGTCCGGCACAGGCTTGTCCGTTATTCCGGAAACGAGCGCAAGCGACACCGGAAAGATCGGCGGCAGGCTCGTCGAGCCGCAAACCGCCTACTATATTAAGATATGTGTCCAGATTGGAAAAGCGGTATCCGAGACGCTTTTCCAGCACCGCAAGCATAAGGTTCAGACGATTAAGGTCAAATCCGTTGACATGCGCCGCGCGTTGCCGTAACCGCCCTGGGACACAAGGCTCTGCACCTCGGCAAGCACCGGTCTTGAGCCCTCCATAACACAGGCGATACAGTTGCCGGAAATGTTGGTGTTTCGCTCTGACAGACGCGCCGCCGACGGATTTTCGACCTCGCGCAGTCCGTCGTCGCCCATTTCAAATACGCCTATCTCGTTGGTCGAACCGTATCTGTTTTAACTGCACGGGTATGCGGTAGGCATAGTTGCGCTCTCCCTCAAAATAAAGCACTGCATCAACTATATGCTCCATGACCTTAGGACCGGCTATGGCTCCGTCCTTATTGACGTGACCGACTATGATGACCGGGATATCAAGACTTTTTGCCGGTCCTCAGCAGCGCGTTAGTACATTCGCGCACCTGGGTTACGCTTCCGGACGACGACTGTATCTCGGCGTGGTTCATGGTTTGTATTGAGTCTATCATAACAATGTCCGGCTTGTTCTGCTTTATATATTCGCATATAGTTTCGACATCGGTCTCGGTCATGATAAGCAGACTGTCGCTGTTGACAGAAAGCCTGTCCGCGCGGAGCTTTTAACTGACGTGCCGACTCCTCGCCCGAAACATAAAAGTACCCGTTTGTCACGGCAGAAAGTGCCGCACACCTGCATTAAAAGTGTTGATTTTCCTATACCGGGATCGCCCGATAAAGAACGACCGAGCCCTTCACCAGTCCGCCGCCAAGTACCCTGTCAAGCTCCCCTGTGCCGGTCTTATAGCGTATCTCGTCGCTTTGTTCTATCTGGCTGACCGGCTTGACACTGCCTGTATCGCGCCTTATAAACGATGACGCCGACAAAGATTTCGGCGCCGCCGTTATTATTTCCTCATTCATCGTATTCCATGCGCGGCACTGCGGGCACTGACCCGACCACTTAGGGGCGCTGTAGCCGCATTCCGAGCACACGAACGATGTTTTTATCTTTCCCTGCCATTAGCTTCACTGACCTTCAAAATAATAATCATTTATACCGGCAGCGATAGCCGCCGCCATTTTCAGCTGATATTCGTCGCTTTTAAGCTTCAAAAGATCATCTGGATTGCTTATAAACCCACATTCGGCTATGACCGACGGTATAACAGCATGGTAAAGCAAATAGATATCCTTTGTGGTCTTTTTGACCACACGCTTGTTGTCGGTCTGAACACCGGCTGTGATCGACCGCTGTATACATTCCGCCAGCTCCTTTGAGCCGTCGACCTGCGAGTAAAAACCTGTGCGCCGTGCGGCTGCGGTGAAGTGTATTTATTCATATGAATACTACAAACAGCGCGTCCTTATATTTTCGGTAAGCCGCAGTCTTGCCTTTATGTCGCTGACCTTCTGCGAGCGTTCGGTTCCCTTGTCATCGGCGGTAGATACATCCGTATCTCTTACAAAGGACGGTATCATAGCCCATTATCTTAAGGACGGAATCAAGCTTCAGAGCGACCGAAAGGTTGAGGTCCTTTTCAAGCGTTCCGTCGGGAGCAACCGCGCCGCCGTCAAAGCCGCCGTGTCCGGCATCGATTATCACCGTGTAACGCTGTGTTGCTTTTGCTGAAACGTTTGCGCTTTTTTCGCCTGTAACAAACAAACCGCTTAAAAAGCACAAGGCACAGAAGCATCGCCACCGCTAAGGTAAACCTTTTAAGCACCGCATACCACTCCCCTTTAAAGCTCATATAGAAATGGTATGACAGCCGCAAGGCTTATAGAACAAAGGTAAAAAAGCAATATAAAACCTACTTGTTCTGCTTCGCGGCAAGTGCCAGAAACTTCTTGTCCGACTGTATCGCATGTGTTATAAAAGCACCGTCGCAAAACAGCGCGTAGGTCGTGACGGGAGCCGGAACGATCCTTGCTGTCTTTTTATCGGTAATATGTATGGCTTTGAACGGAATATCGTGTTCCTTTGCGGTTTCAGCCACCCTCGGGACCCAGTAGAAGGTAAAGGGACATTGGTCGGTATAGTACAGCACAAAAGCCCTTTTCATTTATCTTCGGAGCCTTGGCGCACTCTTTGAATTTCGGCGGTTCTGCCTGGCTCACAAGCGGCAGATACATCAGTGTAATGCCGCAATCCGACGTGTCGGCGACGGTAAAGCCTTTATGCGACAAATGTGAAGGATCGGAAAGAAACTCTCTTTTCCTGCCGTTTGCCGACAATATACAAACGCCCTTTTGCCCTCTGCTTCAGCGTCGCTGATACATTTACGCAGCAGATCGTTGGAATATCCGTGTCCCTTCATGGAGCCTGCTATCCAAAGGCAGTTTATGTACATATATCCGTCCGCCTCTATCGGCACCCATGCGTTTTCGGCAGGAATATATTCTATAAAGCATTTACCGCGCTCCTCGCTGCGGTAAAATACAAGACCCTCGTCAAATCTCTGCTTCATCCATTCCTTTTTTGCAATGCTCTGTTTGCCCGACATGGCGCAGCATATGTGCTCTCTGTCAATGTTTTCTGCGGTTATTTTTATATAGTTCATTCAGGTCTTTTTGCTCCCCCACTTTCAATATGCCACAATAACATTATACCTGCCATTGAATTGACCGTCAAGTGCTTAGTTCTTAATTACAAAAAATGTAAATTAATTGTAATCAGTTCACTCTTTATTTGAATTAACTTTTATGTGATAATATTTATGTAACAGAAAACATTATACTTTAATTAGAGGTGTCTGCTTATGAAAAAAAACTATTGTAGTGTTATTGGCATGCCTTATAGTATTCATGACGGCTTGTACCGGTCAGGGCAAAGATGTGAGCGCGGACGGCAAGGGCTCTCCGTCCGCTGCATCCCAAAGCGAAATTAAAGGAGACGGGTCATATGGAAGTGACGCTTCCGCTGAGTCTCAACTCACAGACCAATCGTCCTTTGACAATATAGACGCGGCGTATAAATATCTTATCAATAAAACCAAAGCGGAAACAGACCCCGACGAGCTACGCTATATGGCTTACTTTTTCAAGGACATAGACGGCGACGGCACCGATGAGTTTTGCTCAACAAAGGAGGTACAGTTAACACTATATACTCGTATAAAGATCAAAAAATAGTTTATATAGATAGCTTTGATTTTTTTGACAGGCACGATCCGCATGTTTTCTTCAGATAATCCAAAATACCCGGGCATTTTCTGCTATACATGCGGCAACAGCTCCGATCATTACCAATACATGACCATAAAAAGACGGTAAAATTATCAGTGGAATTTCTTTGGCACGATGTATATGGTTCGGAGCCGGGAGGCTATAATAACCGAAGCGGCGTTTATTTGACCGACGACACCGAAATAATAGAGGAATCAAAACGACTCTATGAAAGCGGAAATGATATTAAATGGACTAGTTTCAATTAACACAAACGGACAAAGAGGCAGTAAATATGAAAAAAGTTATAATAATATTATCAGCATGCCTTATAGTATTCATGACGGCTTGTACCGGTCAGGGCAAAGATGCTAGCGTGGGCAGCAAAAGCTCTCCGTCCGCTGCATTCCAAAGCGAAATTAAAGGAGACGGATCATATGAAAGCGATGCTTCCGCTGAGTCTCAGCTTACAGACCAATCGTCCTTTGACAGTGCAGAGGCAGCATATAAATATCTGATCAACAAAACAAAAGCGGAAACAGACCCCGACGAGCTACGCTATATGACTTACTTTTTCAAGGACATAGACGGCGACGGCACCAATGAATTTTTCATCACCAAAAGAGGTACAGCCATCACTATATACTCGTATAAGGATCAAAAAATAGTTTATATAGATAGCTATGATTTTGTGACAGGTACGATCCACATGCTTTCTTCAGATAATCCGAAATACCCGGGAATTTTCTGCTATACATGCGGCGGCAGCGCCGATCATTACCAATACATGACCATAAAAGACGGTAAATTATCATTGGAATTCCTCTGGCACGATGTGTATGGTTCGGAGCCGGGAGGCTATAATAACCGAAGCGGCGTTTATTTGACCGACGACACCGAGATAATAGAGGAATCAAAACGACTCTATGAAAACGAAAAAAATATTGAAGGAAATGAATTCAATTAACATAAGCAGACAAAAAAGGGTAGTAAATACGAAAAAAAGTTATAATAATATTATCAGCATGCCTTATAGTATTTATGACGGCTTGTGCCGGTCAGGGCAAAGATGTGAGCACGGGCAGCAAAAAGCTCTCCGTCCGCTGCTAAACAGACCGATAGCCCGATCTCAACAGATCTCAGCGAAACAGAGCAGCGGTTAATAAAAGTCATGAACAACACGGAAAGCTTTTCGTATGAAAGCGGCTCAGATACACTTTTGCTGATTACAAATTACCGTGGGCAGCCGACAAGATTCCGATAGTCGCTGAAAAAATATGCCTTTATCGATCTTGACGGCGATGGCATAAATGAACTGGCTGTAAAATGCACGAACGGTGGGATCAATATCATCCTTCATTACAACAGTGAGGACAATAAAATACATGGCTATTCCATCGGAGAGCGAAGCTTTATCGATGTCAAGACCGACGGTACATTTGCAGGCAGCGGCGGCGCAATGATAAGTGTTATCAATAAAATGTCGTTTGATAACGGAAATGTAGTGACCGCAGAACTCGCACTTAAAGACGAGATGTATAAAATATATAAGATTGACGGCAAAGATGTGACACAAAGTGAGGCAGTAGAATACTTCCGCAAGTGGGATCAGATCGACAGCGTCAAATGGTCGACAGAGCTTATATCAAATTGAACAAAGATAAAAATGCCTGATCCGATAAAAGTATATCAGATCAGGCATTTTTATTTTGCAAATATTTTAGCAGTTATCAAAATTCTCCATAACTGCCTACCCTGGTGATTCTCAATATTCTGCCTTTGCCCCAGGGATCATTGCTGTTTGTCAAGTATCCCAGTTCCGTAGGCGGATTATAGTCATGATAAACTATTTCAACTACGCACCTTCCGTCATTATGACCCCACGGATTTTTGGCATCCGAACCCTTTACATCTCCGATTATGCACTCAAAATTGTAGATCTTTCCCTGTATCGGTCTTAAATTTCACATCGACATAATCGCCGATCGCAATTTTAAGGATGCCGCCAATAACTTCTTTTGTTGCAATGACCATTCTGCCGTCAATCAATGCACCGTATCGAGGGAACGATATGGAATACCTCCCCGACTCTCTCGAGTGCGTTCTTAACGCACATTGTGCTGAACTTTTAACATTTGGAATATGGTAACCCATGAATGATATAAATGTGCCTATATCGCCGTCTTGCGGAATATCCACAAACGGAAACTCTTCTTTTCGGTTTCTCCGTTGTCAGAACTCCCGTGCCGTATGAATAGTATGCAACGTCAGCCGACATATTCAGGTCATCGACCGCAACAGCATTATGTGCAGCTCCGTTTGATACATCTGTAAACATTTCAATGTCATCAGAAGGTATTATTGCTATGCTGTTTTCGGTTATCGCTATTGCTGCAATATCCGAATTTGCCGCCGCCCGTGCTTCTTCGGCAGAGCATTTTTTCCAAGCCATATAGCCCCCGGCTTTAAGCGTGTTATATATGTCGCTGCAATTTCCCTGCGGTAATGCCACGCCTAAATTGTTGCATATTTTTCTTACTGCTTTAAGCGGTTCGCCGTCAGGCGATGATTCACGTTTAAGCGTATTAAAAATAATATTGTTGTATTGCCCTTTGCCCATATTAATCATCTTCCCTCATTATAAATTCCAGAATCTTTTTCAGAACGCTTTCATCCCTTGCAATGACTGTATCAACGGTCAAAGGTCGAACGTAACGGTGCCGAAACGCCATAGTTCTATGTCCTCTTTCTCCATGCCGGACGGACAATAGGGCGACCAATCCGACGGGATATATTTGTTCTTGGGCTCCGTAGCCCCGAACGAAGCTTTCATATGCGGTCTGAATCTAATTGACTCCATATAATGACTGCTCTGACGGTCAAAATTAAAATTTTTCGAGGAATCGGTGTTTCCTATAAACCCAGCCACATAGCCGTAGGTCACGAGCGCGTCGGTAAATCCGAGCATCCAGTTATGGTTTATGCTCCACTCGGGATCAATGTCGGCGTAAATAACTATACCCTTTTCCTCTCGGCACTCCCATTGCCTTTGCAGCCTCTGCCGCACGCTGACCGTCACCGTATCCGTTGTTTGAGGATACCTGCGCCTCGGTCAGATCGTTATAAAGCAGGCAAAGGGCGCAGTCATTCTGCTTTAAAAATTCAATTTCATCAGGTGTGACAGCGTTTTTTGCCCGTTATCGGTCTTCCCCAGAATTTAGGGAAGCCGTACTGCCTCATTACCCAGTCAAACATTCTGTATCCGTTTTTTTTAAGTCTTGTATTAGACGGGATCAGAGAACTTATTCCTAAAATTGTATTCATATTTTTCCTTCCTTATATGTTTTTTTGCAGCTGCAAGCATATTATAAAAAGCAACGGCGACATATCATGTCATAATTACATAATATTTTAGCTAATTCCTAATTTACTTTTTATTTAGTAAAAATGAAAATTTACTATTTTTTTCGGTATATTTATATTGACATTTGAAATATAAATGCGATAATATAAATATACTGAAGGAGGTGTTTATTATAAAAAGTCTATTTCAGTATTATTTGCATTTGTCCTTTTGGTCTTATCAGCCGCCTGCGGTTCAAACAGCGGTGCTTCATCAGATAAGACCACAGCCGATGACAAGATTGTCACAAAGGAGCTTAACGGTTATAAAGTGCAGATCGAATACAGCACACCGGAGAAAGAGACCGCTCTGACTGTCACGCTGCTTAACAAAAGCGGCAAAGAGGTCCAGAAATTAGGTATACAAAATGAAAACCAGCGCTTTACAAAAGAGCCGGTCTACCTAATTGATGTAACATTCGACGGATATGCAGATCTCCTTATACCGTTTCAGCGGACCGCCGCAGCGCAGTATTTCATGGCGTTTATATGGAACGAGGAGGCAGCCAGGCTCATTTACGCCCCTACCTTTGAAACGCTGTCAAATGTCGCACTTGACAATAGCAAAAACGAAATTTTGTCAAGCTTTTCGGCTGACGAAACGACCTCATACTCAATAAGCGTATTTGACAGTTCGGCAAAAGACTTTTGTGCTTCAAAAAGCTTATACTATTATCCCGATGGAACAATATGGTCTACAAAGAGGAAGAGCGGCATGACGGTACCATGCAGACCGTTTCTGAATTTACCGTGACGAGCGGTGACGATCCTTACAGTATCGATCCCACAGCTGCCAAATACTACGACCAAAACTCGGACTGGCAGCTAAGCTCTGCAAAATGGAAGAAGTATATTGTACCTGTTATCTAAAAATCACAATATTAAGAATACTTCCTTAAAGCATCTGTTTTAAGGAAGTATTCTTGCTTTTACTGTTTATTAAATGGGATATATTGTTTTTGTTGAACAATTCAGACAAACAATTAAGTTATAATACGAAACAAAACCGCCGGGTCACCCGGCGATTTTAATATTATCCTAAACAAATATTTAATCAAAGAAGCCGAAATTGTCCGGAACATCAAACAGCAGCGCGCTGATGTCGTCATCGATCTTAAATGACGAGCCGTTTTTTATATGCATAGAGGTCACAGATCTCCCTGTCCTTGTTATAATCACGCATATAAGCTACCGCACCGCTTTCGAGAACGTCAAGCCTATAAACATTTTTCATCTATTGTGACCGTTTTTGTCGATGACAAATCGGTTGAACCTTTGTCAACATCCTTCACATTCTGTCCAAAAGCAACATGAACAGTTTTGGCTTTTTTCAAGAGCTATATTGACCGGAGTCATATAGTCGCTTATACTGCTATAATCCTTCACTTCCGACATTTTAGCCTTTACAACATCCTCAGTGGTGATAGTGTAGTACATTATGACCGGCGAATCAAAAGACCGGACTCATTTACATAAAATGAGCGATGATACAAAAAATTATCGCACAGCTTCTTTTCCGACTTTCCGTCAAAGCAATACAGCTCATAGCTTTCAAAATTCACGGTCCGCGTTTTAAGATCCTCACGCATACTGACACGCTGCTTAACAAAAGCGGCAAAGAGGTCCAGAAATTAGATATACAAAATGAAAACCGGCGCTTTACAAAAAGAGCCGGTCTACCTAATTGATGTAACATTCGACGGATATGCAGATCTCCTTATACCGTTTCAGCGGACCGCCGCAGCGTATCAATACTCGGCACTTCCGGCTGTTCTCGGATATGGTATTACGTCTCTTATATTCTGAACCCCGGTCAGATACATAACTATACGCTCAAAACCAAGACCAAAGCCGGCATGTTTTGTACCGCCGTATCTTCTTAAGTTTACATACCACCAATAGTTTTCTTCGTTCAGTCCGCATTCCTTCATGCGGTCGAGCAGCACATCCACACGCTCCTCACGCTGGCTGCCGCCTATTATCTCGCCGACGCCGGGGACAAGCAGATCCATTGCCGCAACGGTCTTACCGTCGTCGTTAAGACGCATGTAGAATGATTTTATTTCCTTCGGATAATCGGTCACAAAAACAGGCTTTTTGTATATCTGCTCGGTCAGGTATCTTTCGTGCTCGGTTTTAAGGTCGCAGCCCCAGTCAACAGGATATTTGAAGTCTGCCCCACTTTCCTTTAGCAGCTTTACCGCTTCGGTATATGTGACCATCTGATAATCGGAATTTTTAAGGGTGTTCAGCCTTTCAAGCAATGTGTTGTCAACGAATTTGTTGAGGAATTCAAGCTCATCGCCGCATTTTTCGAGCACATGATTGATAATGTGCTTTATCATATCCCACGCAAGTTCCATATCATCGGTAAGATCGGCGAAGGCTATCTCCGGCTCGATCATCCAGAATTCGGCGGCGTGGCGCGCCGTGTTTGAGTTTTCGGCACGGAAGGTCGGACCGAAGGTATATATATTACCGAAAGCCATGGCATATGTTTCGCCCTCAAGCTGTCCCGAAACAGTGAGGTTGGCAGCCCTTCCGAAGAAATCCTCCGACCATTTTACATTGCCGTCCTCATCCTTCGGAACGTCCTTCAGGTCAAGTGTGGTTATTCTGAACATTTCGCCTGCTCCCTCACAGTCGGAACAGGTTATAAGGGGAGTATGAACATATACAAAGCCGCGTGAGCCGAAGAACGAATGAATAGCTAAAGCAATTTCGCTGCGTATTCTGAAAACCGCAGAGAAAAGGTTGGTTCTGGGTCTTAAATACGCCTGCTCACGCAGATATTCAACCGTGTGGCGCTTTTTCTGAAGCGGATAATCGGGTGTTGAAGCACCTTCAACCGTTATATTTTTTAGCCTTTATCTCGAACGGCTGCTTGTTTTCCGGCGTCAGGCAGAGCGTTCCCTCCCACAACGACCGACGACCCGACATTCAGAGCAGCTATCTCATCATAATTACTGAGGTTTTTCCCGTTCAAACACGACCTGCGCGCTTTTGAATGAGCTGCCGTCGTTAAGATCGATAAATCCAAACGCCTTGAGTCGCGCAGCGATCTTATCCAGCCGCACACTGTGACCTCTTTGCCGCCGAAAGTGTCGGGAGCATTATAAATACTTTTAATAAGTGTTCTTTTCAAGACCATCCACTCCTGATTTTTAAAAAATAACTTACCTTGACACGCTTGCCCATCTTTTTAAGACACTCTGACAGCTCTTTGACAAGGTTCATTTTTATATTGAAATTAATGGAAGATCGGGATTCTGGTGTGCAGGATTTACAGCCCTGCCCACAAAGAAGTTGATATCGGTCGCTTCCTCGAACAGGAGCCTGCATATCATTGAGGCACCATCGCGCTTGTATCCCCACTTTTCATATTCGTTGTTATCTGCAAGGTAATCCTTTGCGTACTGCAGCACCTTGTTGACCGTTATAACGCCCTCGGTGACAAGATCAACCCCCTCAAGCTCGGCAGTCGGCGGCACATCGGCAGCCTCATAGACGAGCGACGGGCGCAGCTCCTTTCCGAGATATTTTGCGGCAATTGATGACGTTGTACCTCCGCAGATTATATGCTTGCCTTCCTTTGAGAAGAAAAAGCGACATCATACGGTCGCAGTCGTCCCTGTTTGACGGCGGACCGAACAGAAGGTTCATAGGTACGCGTTTTCTTACCTTTACTATACAGGCGGTAGCGTCGTCTCCCGGCTCGTTGCCGTACAGCCTCATGCACTCGTCGGTAAGGAATGTGGCAAGCGTCTTCGCAGTATAACCGACATGTATGATTGAGCTCATAAACTCGATTATTTCCTCTCGTTTCCAGCCGAAATTGTATGATTTACCTATTCCGGCATGCGGACAGCCGTCAGACATTGCAAGAATAATATCGTTTTCCATTAGCTTTATGCGTGATTTATATATTGTCTTTCCGCCTATGCTCATTTCGGTGGTTTCATAGTCGTAATTCTCATTGTTGCGGAAAAAGACGACCTTCGGATTGTCGTACTGTATTATTTCGGCTTCCTCGTTGTCGATTATTCTTATTAGTGTAAAAGTGGAATACGCAACGCCCCTTACCGAGCAGACCGGCAGCGTGGCTGCTATCGTGGCTACGCAGTCCTCAACCGACAAGCCCTCTGCCAGCATTGTGGAGATTATTTTTGAAGTAAGCGTCGAAAGTATGCTGGCTTTAACGCCGCTCCCCAGTCCGTCCGCAAGAACTATGACCTGCGAATTATCGTCGCTGTCAATGACCTCGACATGATCGCCGCACAGCTCCTCGCCGAAATGGTTTATACTTTTGTAGCCTACGTCCATATACAGGTTATTCATTCTCTATGGACTCCTTAAGCTTTGTTGTCAGAGCTATTTTGGTCTCAGCCGCAGTTTCACCGAGCAGTGACGCTATTTCCTGAACTATACGCATCTGCTTGTCAACGACCTTGTCGGCTGTCTCAATGGTTTGCCTGCTGATGCTTTCCTTCTTTTCCTTGTCTCGTTCCTCGGCAGAAATATCGCGCATGTTGCATATAATTACGTTATATTCCTTATCGTATATGACGCTCAGATCGACATACCGGTCATATTCAGCCAGATACCGTTTTTCGGAATAGACATTCTTACCGGTATCTCTGACATCCATAAAAACCTTGGGGTCAAGTATTCTTATGACCTTGTCGCCAAGAATATCAGACGCGGCATGGATGTTGGTTATATTACAGGCGGCGCGGTTGATCTGCTGGACCTCCAGCTCCTCATTGAGAACTATTAGACCGTTCTGCGAATTATTTACTATCGTATCAGAAAAACTCTCAGCCTTTTCCTTTAAATACGGCAGACACATTGAAACATCAGCCTTACCCTGGAATATGGCGACAGCCTTATCACGGCAGGTATTATATCCGCATGAACCGCAGTTAAGCTCGTCCTCGGGTTTATTTTTGCCCATTTTACGCAGTATAGCCGCAATTTCGGTTTCCGAGGGCTTGCGGTCATGCTTTGCCGATAAATTCTATCGACTTTGTGAGGTCGGACGGCTGCGGCTGTTCGACCGGAAAATCCTCTTTTCCGGCAAAGTCGGTCACCGCTTTATAGTCCCTCACCGGTGAACGGTGGAACTTTTCCATTACCGGACCGCCTATGCAGCTGCCCGGACATGCCGACATCTCGATAATGCAGTTGTGTACGTCGCCGTGCTCGATATCACGCAGTGCCGCAATGCAGTTTTCGGTTCCGTCAACCGAAATATATGTATAGCCGCCGATGCCCTGTTCCATTGTTTTCAGTACACCGCCGCCAGTCGGGAACAGTCTTGCCCTGCTCTGCTCCTGTTTAGCTTCGTCCTTTTGAAGCTCTATGCCGGCACTTTTCAGCCATTTTGTAAGGTCCTCAAAGGTAAGTACCGCATCGACATATCCGGTATAATGTGCCGCCTCATCCTTTTTTGCAACGCACGGTCCTATGAATACGACCTTTGCGGCAGGTACACGCCGCTTTATATCGGCGGCATGCGCCTGCATTGGAGAAAGCACGGGCGCCAAATATTTCAGTTCAGCCGGGAAATACTTCTGAATAAGCAAATTGACCGAATGGCAGCACGATGTGATCAGAATATCGGGCTTCACATCTTTGAGGATACGCTCGTATTCACGCTTTACTATGGTGGCGCCGACGGCAGTTTCCTCGGCATCGGAAAATCCCAGCTCCTTAAGAGCTTTTCTCATTGACTCGATGCCGACGCCGTCATAATTAGCCACAAACGACGGCGCAAGGCTGACGATCACGGGGTCCGATGACTGCAAAAGGAAATTCACCTTTTCGGTCTCATCAACGATCTGCTTTGCATTTTGCGGACATACGACAAAGCACTGACCGCAAAGTATACATTCCTCGCTTACAACATGCGCCTGGTTGCCGGAAAAGCGTATTGACTTTACCGGGCAGTGTCTTATGCACTTGTAGCAGTTTTTACAGTTAGATTTTTTGAGTTCCAGACAGTTAGACACTTTTTCTGACCTCCAAAGCTATGTAACTTAATGCTTTACCTTTGCAAGAACATATTTGTCAAATATCTCAGCGGCATTTTCGGGAGATACCGAGAAAAACTCATCGTCGATGCTGACACAAACGCCCTCTTTGCACCGCCCCATGCAGAATGTACCTGCAAGCTCTACCGCGTCTTCAAGTCCGTTTTCCGTAATCTTTGACTGGAAAGTTTCAACAACCTGCCTCGACCCTTTTTTAAATGACATGAAGAACCGATACATACAGTTATTTTCATTACATTTCTCTCTAAACAAGTATTTGTTATTTGCCGTCACACAGTGCATCGCACAAGCCGGCAAATTAATTACAGATCAAGCCCGTCCTCATAAATGACGGTGATGCCGAGCGATTTCGCTTTGTCGAGCTTGCTTCCGGCATTTTCACCGCAAAGAACGATATCGGTCCTTTTTAGAAACCGAGCCGGTTACCTTTGCACCGACTTCTGCAGGATTTCGGTCAGCTCATCCCTCGTATAGGCGGAAAAAGTGCCGGTTATGACTACCGTTTTCCCTGCCCATTTTGAGTTTTCTTCGGTTATCTGCTCGTCCGGCGTTAAGGAAAGCAGACTGAGGATGTGCTCAAACTCCGCACGCTTTTCCTTGTCGGCAAACCATTTCTGAAGTTCGTCATTCATGATAGAACCGAAGCCTTCTATCTTTGAAAAATCATATCCGTCATCAACAGCGTTTAAAAGCTTTTCTGCGTCTCCGCCGAAGGTTTTGGAAATATCGGCAGCAGCACTTTTGCCTATGAGCGGTATATTCATGGCGACAAGCAGATTTGACAGTTTTGTGTTTCTGGACGCTTCTATAGAGCTGCACAAATTGCCGAATGATTTTTCACCGAACCCGTCAAGAACCGTTATTTCATCACGAAATTTTGGCAGTGAATATATATCGGCAGTTTCCTTTATAAAACCTTTCGCAACAAACTTTTCAAGCGTTGCTTCCGATAGCCCGTCGATATTCATTGCCTGCTTGCTGACAAAGTGTGTCAGCTTTTTTATTATATGACCGGCACATGAGCTGTTGGTGCAGTAAAGCACCTTTATAAGCCTGTTGTCAGCGTTGGTCTCCTTTATCTCGGTCCTTTTGCCGCAAACAGGACAATTTTCGGGATACTCCACGGTATAGCCATCCCTGTCTCCTGTTTCACCGGCGGTTATGTTTTTTTCAATATGAGGTATTATCATATTGCGCTTTGAAACAATAATCCTGTCCCCCGGTTCAAGCTCCAGCCCTTCGATAAATGTGATATTGTGCAGCGACGCACGTTCGACCTTTGTGTTGTCTATATCGACCGGGTCAAAAACAGCCACAGGTGTCAGCTGACCGGTGCGGGATATATTCCATTCGGTATGTTTGAAAACTGTTTCGGCTGTAGGATCACCGAATTTATAGGCTATTCCGTCCTTGAAATGATGTGACGTCTTACCGAGCGAACGGGCAAACTCAACATTATCGTAAGAAAACACGATGCCGTCTATAGGTAGTCCGTTTTTGCCGCATCAGCTTTAAGTGCGTCTATTTCAGCCTGCACCTTTTCCTTCAGATCACCAACGGCAAAGGGGCTTGTGGAGGTTGCTGCCGAATCCGAAGCTCACCAATTTTTCGAGCCTGACGCTCTTAAGAGGTATGTCGTCAAGACCCTTTAAGACATTAAACGGCAAAAACTTAACGCCGCGGCGGCTGCAGATTTTGGAGTCAAGCTGTCTTACCGAGCCTGCGGCAAGATTTCTCGGTGTTGAATATCTGTCCTCGTCATTGTCTATTTCTTCGTTTATACTTTCAAATGTGGGTATATCTATAAACGCTTCGCCTGTGACAGTAAGATCGTCCGTGTAAGGTATCGTCAGCGGTATATTTGTGAAAAACGCGCGCGTTGTGGGTGATTATCTCACCCACAGTACCGTCGCCCCTTGTAGACGCTTCTGTAAGCTCGCCGTTTTTGTAGTCAAGCTCGACGGTCAGTCCGTCAAGCTTAAGGCTCAGAAAGCCGTCGCCTGCCTGCAGCATTTTTTCAATATCACCGGCGTCCTTGGTTTTGGCGAGACTCAAGAAGCTCCGGTCGGATGAACGACCTTCTGAAGCTCACTGACCGCTTCAAATCCGGCGCGCTGTGTCGGAGAATCAGGCAGTATTACACCTGTTTTGTTTTCAAGCTCCTCAAGTTCGTCAAACAACCGGTCATACTCCGCATCGGAAAGAGAGGGTACTTCCGTTATAATATTCATCACAGCATTTATTCAGAAAGTCGACTAAGTACTCCATGCGTCCGGCAGCGGTTTTGTCCATAAAGCTAAAAAGCTCCGATCAATTTTCAGTATATTTATAGTTATTATAGCCCAAAATTGCCCTAATGTAAAGCAATTTCGGCAAATAAAATTATAAAATACGGGCGAAACGAAGACGCCGCACACCCAAACTCAGGTATGCGGCGTCTCACTATTCGAAAGGTATCTTATTTGATGCTGCTTTCGTAAGACTCGATCATCTTCTTGACCATCTGTCCGCCTATAGAACCAGCCTGCTTAGCGGTAAGATCGCCGTTGTATCCCTGCTTCGGGTTGACGCCTACTTCGTTAGCGGCCTCCATCTTGAAACGGTTGAGAGCCTCTCTTGCTTCAGGAACTGCTGTCATTTGTTTTCCCTCCCTTTAATGTGTTTTTCGCGTTTGCAATAGTATTGTTTGCATATTGAAAAATTATATTAGAGGTAAAATCAGATAATAAATTCAAATTTTTGGAGCTGATAAAAACAAAACGGCAGAACTCCTGCCGTTTTGTTTTTCATATATTTATATTTCCATTAAGCCTGTAATCACAGTCGCCTGCAGCGATCAATGTATTTTTTTTAAAATCGCCGTGCAGCATATCGGTGCTCCAGAGCGACTGTCCATCCTTCTGATAAATGTGTACCCAATCAACAATATATTTGTTGGTATTCGCCCATTCATCGGGATCGGTCGTGGGCTGTCCGTGGTTGCCCGATCCGCAGGCAAGACTCAGTTTCAGATATGCCGGCTGAGAGTACGCGATCTGCTCGGGTCCTTCCCTCAACTGCTGATCGGCGTAGACCTCACCGTCGCAGGTAAAAGCGGACATGTGTATTGTCAAGCCATTCGTATCCGTATGTATGGAAATCCATCCAGAAACCTCTGGCATCCTTGCTTATCACTTTGTTGTTTACATGTATAGTCTCGGTATATCCATTCTCTTTACCGAGCGACGTAGGCCATGCGAAGGTGTTGCCGTACGCCCATGTGCCGGGTCCGTAACACTCCTCAATGTCGGTCTCGCTGAAGAATAGCTGCGAGGTTCTGTCCTCAATATTTTTGGCGCCTTTTGACTGCGTCCAGAGAGCAGTCCAGAAGCCCATGCCTTTAGGGTGAACCGTGGATATTTCTATGTATCCATACAGGTACTCCATAAGATCTATGGTAGTCAGCATACCGCCGTAATATGTGTCGCTTGTTTCAACAGCGACCTCATACAGCTTGCCGTCCGCGACATAGTTGTTGTTAAGCTGTTTGTTTCCGCGGCGCTGATCCTTGCCGTTTGCAGCCGACCTGTATCCGGAAACCTCGTCCCATCTGACATCCCATTTTTTAAGATCGATCTCGGTACCGTCAAAGTCGTCCTTCCATGTGGGTACATATGTTGTTGCGGTATCGTATGATCCTATCGCATCGTTATAATTGCCGTTTTCCACCGACATGGATGATGTGATCTCCAAATTGGCTGAAATCAGTTTATCAAATTCCGTAACAGCCATTGCGGTCGCATACGGACTGCCGCCGTTTAAGAATATTTTCCTGTCCTCTATGCGTATTTCATATGTGTCATGATCTGACATTGTCTTTACACCGTCGCGGTCACAGTTGCCGACAATTATCTCATATTCAGCAGTTTCCGTTCGGCTGAGCGTTGGGTCTACAGGACCGGCAGTGACGGTATCATTGACAATTTTCGGCGCGTAGCCGGATTTTTTCTTAATGTCATCCACAAGCTCATCTACCGCATTCATCGTAAGATATGAGGTATTATATATCGGCTTTACTATATTGATCTTTGCAAGCTTATCGATACCGAAGATTTTAAGCTCAGTAAAGCCGGAAGTATCGGAAAAAGGTGCAGTTGATACCGCCGGTCACAACATTTCCGGTAATGTAATCGGTATTGAAACGCTCAACCGCCTTACCCAGAGTTTCGTTATCGAGGGCGTATATGACGATATCGTTATCAATCGTGCAGATAATGTAATCATTATAATGACCGCCAACCTCTGCTATCAGCAGATCGCGCGCTTTTTTGGTTGATTCACGGTTGGTATCACCTATAAGTATCTCCGCCCTGCCGTCCTTTTCGGTCGAATCGGAAATATTTGAGGCTTTGACCTTGTAAACTTCCAGTACTTTCTTATAAACCGACGTAGCAAGCGGCAAAATATTCGCATCGTCTTCCGGGCGTACAACCCTATAGGTAGATTCCCCGTCAGAGTCTACAAAATTAACATCGGCTGTGCTTATTATGCCGCCTGTGTCGACGCTGCCGGCATCACCCGAACCGCCCGATGACGCGTCTTGCTTTTTACCGCATGCGCCGAAAAGTGACGCAGTCAGTAAAAGGACAAAAATCAGGCAAATTAATTTCACATATTTATTCACTTGCTTTCTCCCTTTCCGTATCTTTTAATTAAAGTATATCATAGGCATTCTGCAAAGGGAATAGATAAATAGAAGAATAATTGCCTACCAAAAGTACATATTTGCATTGAATTTTAACGTAAAGTCCATAATATTATGTTTGTTTTAGCAATTTGTACATATTTAAAAACAGAAAGCCGGAGGCTTTAAAAAGCCTCCGGCTTAGGGTTATTTATGAATGTGTTATCTTCCAGTCCATCGCATTCTTGCGCGAAGTCTGCCACATTGTCTGACCTGTTTTCTGATAAAGAGCTATCCAGTCGGTTATGAATTTATTGGTTTCGGTAAGCTCCTTCTCATCGGTCGTAAGACCCTGGTTGGAAGAACCGAATACCATGGATATCTGCATATAGGTCGGCTGAGAATAGGCAAAGCTGCTCGGCGCCTTCCTTCAGTTCCTGATCAACATACGCCTCACCATCGCAGGTGAACCTGACGCGGGTCTGATCGACCCATTCATAGCCGAAGGTGTGGAAATCCATCCAGAAGCCGCGGTCGTCATCACTGTGTCTTGCATTGTTTACATGCACAGCGCCGGTCTTATCAGCCGGTATTCCAAGCTGAGTCTTACCGTAAGCCGTTGGCCACGCAAATGTATTGCCGTAGACCCATGTGCCGTCTCCGTAGCACTCTTCAACGTCGGTTTCGCTACCGTAGATAACGTTCTTATCGGTTATAGGACCGGTGCCGGATTGCAATACCGAAACACCCCAGAGCGAGGTCCACATACCGACGCCCTTCGGATGGATATCCGAAATTTCAAGATATCCGTAAAAGGTACTGCATCATTGTTTCGGTCGTTATTCTTCCGCCGTAGTAATGCTCAGTGTCCATCTCTGCAGCTATATAGAAGCAGCCGTCCTTAACGTAGTTGTTTTTCAGCTTGCTGCTTCCGCGCACAGGACTTCTGCCGGTCGCATCGGTCGGATAGTTCGTTCCTTCGTCCCATCTGACATCCCATATTGATTCATTTATGGATGTGCCGTCAAAATAGTCGCCCCATACCCGCTTATATGTGCTGGCGCTGTCATATGATTTTATGACCTCGTCATACGAGCCGGACGCAACCGAGAGCGCAGGAGTAATTTCAGTATTAGCAGAAATTATCTTTGCAAACTCGGAAACGGCAAGAATGCGGTCGCATGTGCGCTGCCGCCGTTTAAGAATATCTTCTTATCTTCAATGCGTATCTCATATTTATCAGGATCGGAAATAATACTTACACCGTCGCGTTTACAGTTGCCGATTATTATTTCATACTCCGCCGCGTCGGTCACCGTAAGCGTTCCCGAACCATCGGTTTTTATTACCGGTGTTGGAAGCGACCTGATCCTTCTGCAGTTCAAGCGCATATCCGTTGTTTTTAAGTATCGCATCAAAAGACTGTTGGTCTCATTCTGGGTTAGATACGACACATTATATATCGGACGCACTACCTTAATATTTGAAAGATGGTTCAATCCGAAAATAGTGAGCGGTTTGTATGCGTTGGGATCACTGAAGAAATAATTTATTCCTCCGGAAACAGGATTCTGCTTAAGGTAATTATCACAGAAATAATTTGCTGCGGTAATCGTAGACTCATCACTTGAACCGACAATTACTATATCTTTGTCTATAGTGCAGATTATATATTCGTTGGCACGTCCCGAACCCTCTGCGTTCAGAATCTGCAGCGCTTTGGCAGTGGAATCACGGTTAGTTTTACCGATGAGTATTTCGGCTCTGTCATTTTTTCCTCCGAATCAGTAACATTTGCCGGAGAAACGTTGTACTGAGTCTTGTAGGTTTTAAAAACGAGCGATCAAGCAATGAAACATCATTTGATGCTTCCTCGGGACGAACTATGCGGTATGTAGCCTCGCCGTCGGCATCAAGGAAACTGACATCAGCGGTATTTATGTAGCTGTTGACAAGTTCGCTGGCATCAGGACCGGAGGATGCACTGCCGGATGATGTGTTTTCTTTTTTTCCACATGCACCGAATAAGCCCAAAACCATAAGAACCATCAGTGCAGCGGCAAAAAATCTCTTAGCCTTCATTATTTATTCCTCCAAATATAACGGATTACATCTATGATTATATTCTTTTTCTGCACATAAAATCAATAATCAAAACAAAAAATTTTATGCACTTTTCGATACACCAATATGTATTTATGGAAAAACAAATAACCGTTTATCAAGGAAAACCGCCGCATCAAGAGAAAGTTTGTTAAAAAAGACAATAGTGTTTTTGCACAAATCAAGAAATCATACCGTTTTGCCGCCAATAAACACCTTATTGACAGTCATATCCTGATTAAGTATGAGCATATCGGCATCAGAACCTACGGATATGGTGCCTTTGTTTAGACCGAATCTTTTTTGCCGGCGTTTCACTTGCCATTTTTCACTGCCTCGTAGAAATCGATGCCGGACTCGACAGCAACCTTTACGCAATAAAGCAGCGGATGCGAACCGCCAGCCAATGTCCCGTCGGCAAGTTCAAGTCTGCCGTTTCTCATGAACACCGCAAGTCCGCCGGAGGAATACTCGCCGTCGGCAAGTCCGGCAGGTCTTATACAGTCACTCACAAGTATCAGCCTGTCACTGCCGAACATTTTATACAGCGCTCTTACGGCGGTAAGCGAAACATGGACACCGTCACATATCACCTCGGCAAAAGCGCCATTGTCAAAGGCGGCGCCTATGGGACCCGGCTCACGGTGCAGAAACGGCGGCATGGCGTTGAAGGTATGCGTAAGGCAGTCAGCACCGGCTTGTATGGCGGCAGCGGCTTCGTCATATGTGCAGCATGTATGTCCTATCGACACATGGCACCCGACGGCTTTTTATAAATTCAACCGCTCCCCCAAGCTCGGGTGCCAAAGTCACGGCTGCTACATTTTTAAACCGTGAAAACTCATTTATATCAGGATCCTTTATATAAGCCTCATTCTGCGCGCCTTTTTTTATGCTTTGAGATATAAGGACCCTCAAGGTGAAATCCCGGAATATTGGCACCCTTAACATTTATGTCCTGATGTGTAAGCTTTTTCAAGTTGGTCGGCACTATCGGTCATAGCGGTGGGCAGCCATGTGGTGGTGCCTGTCTTTGCCAGAGCCATGCTGATATCGCCCAGTCTGCCGTCGGAGGCGTCAAAGCCGCCGAAGCCGTGAATATGTGTATCAATAAGCCCGGGTATTACCCTTTTGCCGCATGCGTCCACGGTTTCACTGCCGCTGAAGCTGCCTATTCCCGTTATTATTCCGTTTTCTGTTTTAATATCTGCCGTTCCGTATTTCAGCCTGGCATTTTTAATTATCATCTTGTATTTCTCCGACCGGACAATCAGTCCTCTGAATGTTTGCTGTAAATAACCGTTATATCCTCATGAAGCTGCAGTATGGATGCAGGTATTCTCGGAGTTATGGGACCCGAAAATGCTTTTTCGAGAATATCCTTTTTCTTTTCGCCCGATGCTACAAGGAGTATGCGTTTAGCCTGCATGATCGATACCATGCCCATGGTTATAGCCTTGCGCGGAACATCAGACGGCGAATCAAAGAAACGCGCGTTGGCAGCAATGGTGGTGGGATCAAGATCTACGACATGTGTCGATTTAACAAAATAATCATCAGGCTCGTTAAAGCCGATGTGACCGTCCTCACCTATACCGAGCAGCTGCAGGTCTATTCCGCCCATTCTCCTGATTCTCGCGTCAAATTCATCACATTCAGCTTTTTATATCGGCGGCAATTCCGCTCGGTACAAAGGTTCTGTTCATGTCGATATTGACGTGCTTAAAAAAATTGTTGTTCATATAGTATCTGTAGCTCTGCTCATTGTCACCGGAAAGTCCTATATATTCGTCAAGGTTTACCGTGGTGATCTGTGAAAAATCAAGATCGCCCTTTTTGTACCATTCAATAAGCTGACTGTATATTCCGAGCGGAGTCGATCCGGTCGCAAGACCAAGCACAGAATCGGGCTCGGTTATTATCTGAGCAGAAATAATGTTGGCAGCCTTTCTCGACATCTGATGATATTTTTCGGTTTCAAAATATCTCATTTATCTGTACCTTTCTATTATTGAATTCATTTTTTCTCTTTCATTTTCCATTTTCGCTTACCAGTCTGAACTGCGTACGGCATCTGACAAGGTTGTGCTCAGGGTACGCGGTTTTGAAATACCTGTCACCGCAAAGGTAGTCGGTAAGAAAGCGCATACCGCATTCCAGAGACATCATAATAGCGCCGTCGGGCAAATATTTAAGCTCGTCGTCGCTCAACATTCCTCCGCAACCCTTTAAAAAGCCCCTTTGTATAGGTCTCAAAAAGGGTCATATCGAAATGTACCTTATCAAGATCCTTCTCATCCTCAGCCGCGGTGCTTGCACCGAAACGTATCGAGTCGCCGAAATCGTTGACCGAATAGCCAGGCATTATCGTATCAAGATCAACTACGCACACAGGCTCTCTTGTGTCTTTATCAAGCAGGACATTGTTCATTTTAGTGTCATTATGAGTCACCTTAAGCGGAAGCTTGCCTGCTTTATGCGCGTCCTCAAGCGTATTCATATATTCTTTGCGTCTGATAACGAAATCTATTTCATCCTTAACGCCTTCGGCGCGGCTGCATATATCATTTTCCACTGCTTCCATAAAGGCTTTGAACCTTACGGGTGTGTTGTGAAAATCGGGTATTGTTTCATAAAGCGTATCCGCCGGAAAATCAGACAGCATATGCTGAAACCTGCCGAATGCAATAGCGCTCTGATAAAAATCCTCGCTTGTTTCCGGAAGATCAAGTGACACCGCGTCGGCTATAAAGCCGAGCATTCTCCAATAATCACCAGCACCATCGGTATAGTAACCGCAGCCTGAATCGTTTTTTAAAACGGTAAGGGTCTCCCTTTCCGGATCGCCGCCTGCAGACGATATCTTCTTTTTGAGAAATTCGGTAACGTTCATTATATTGCTCATTACCTGTTCGGGATTTTTAAAGACGCATTTGTTGATCTTCTGCAATATGTACTTTACCGTCTTTAAGTCATCGTTTTCATAACGCACCAGGAATGTGTCGTTTATATGACCGTTTCCGTACGGTCTGAAATCTATGAACTTTCCAAGTCCGCTCCACTGCTTAAGTGCATCCCAGATATTTAAGTCCCGCCTTTTTTTCATTCTTTATTCTCCTCAATCGCGTACAAAGCCGCGCCGAGCACACCGGCATCATTGCCGAGCTTTGCCGCCATTATTTCGGTTTTTCCCTCAAACGCACCTTTGAGTGACATCTGCGAGGCATATTTCCTGATAGGTGCCACCAAAGGTTTCGCCTTCGGCAGACATGCCTCCGCCTATAACAATGATCTGAGGCTGCAGCAGGGTTATGATATTGCTGATACCTATGCCGAAATAGCGGCAAAAGCGATCAAACACCTTTTTTGCCGCTTTGTCCCCCCAGCTTCATCGCCCTGAACACTGTCTGCCCGTCAACGTCAGATATCGTACTTGCCACCTGCCACATTTTGCTGTCTGGATTATCGAGCATAGCCTCTTTTGTATCGTTTACAAGAGCCGTTGCCGAGCAATAGCACTCAAAGCAGCCCTTTCTTCCACAGGCGCACTGTCTGCCCTGGGGCACAACCGTTATGTGCCCTATTTCGGCAGCAGCACCGCCTACACCGTCGTATATTTTCCCGTCGAGCACTATTCCGCCGCCTATGCCGGTTCCTATCGTAACGGCCACGAGAGAATGGGCGCCCTTACCGCAGCCGCAGACCGATTCGGCAAAGGCTGCCGCGTTGGCGTCGTTACAGACATATGAAGGCACCGAAAAGTGCTGTTTCAGCATTTCGTCAAACTGTACATCATTCATCTTCAGATTAGCTGAAAAGACGACCCTTCCGTCCTTTATGACGCCCGGACAGGCAGCACCCACAGCTGCTATATCTCGACATTGGGATGCCGGCTTTTACAGCCATTCCGACAGAAAAATCATATATCTTTTTTGCAAATACTGCATGATCACCGTCGGGCTTTGTCTTGAATGACTCTTTGGCAATCAAACTGCCGTCATTATCCACAATTCCCACGACAGTATTAGTACCGCCTATATCAACACCTATGAAATATCTGTTTCCGATCAAATCCGCTTCCCCCTGACTCAAATTAGACCGATCTGTAATTTAAACAAATTAATTATACAATTAAAGCCTTGAAATTTCTATGGAAATAGGTATAATGTTTTTAGTAAAATAGTAAAACAGACTGAGGTGATTGCAATGAGCAGCAATATAGAAACGATATCGATATTGAGAGATTTCCATAAAATAACCGGAGCCAGGATATCAATACACGATCTTTATATGAATGAGATCTTCTGCTATCCGCAGAGTTTGTCGGAATTCTGTGAACAGGTGCAGCACCAGGGAGATGTAATCGGCAGATGCATTGCGGCTGACAAAGCGGCTTTGAGCATGTTGAGAAAACCGGTGAGCCTTATACATACCGCTGTCACTGCGGACTTATTGAAACGGTAGCCCCTATATTTCACTACGGTGTGCTTTCGGGCTATTTTATGATGGGGCAGTTTACAGATGACTCGAATCAGTCAATAAAAGAAATTTGAAAACCTGTCCTCAAAATACTTTTGATGACAGCGCTTTGCTGAAAAGGTCGGTCAATTCAATACCGAGATGCGAAAGCGGACTTATTGAAAGCTATCTCAACATACTTGCGGTTATCGCAGAATACATGACCGATTCCAATCGTGTAGCCCCCGGATTTTCGGGGCTTGCCGAGAATATATACCGCTATGTAAATGAGAATTACAGCAAAGACCTTTCTGTCAAGGCATTGTGCGGCGTTTTCGGATGCAGCCGGACAACGCTTATGAACAGCTTCCGAAACAAGTACGGACAGACCTTTGGGTACTTATATAACCAAATTAAGAACAGAAAAGGCAGCAGAAATACTGACAAACGGATCAAGCGTCAAGGCAGCCGCATTGAATTCCGGATTCAGCGACCAGAACTATTTTACAAAGGTATTTTTCGAAGCAATACGGCATAACGCCGAGCGGATTTTCCAAAAAAAATTGCAGCAAAGAAAAATAATGCTTGTAATCACTGACCGATTGATGTATAATGACCTTTGTCGGAAGCATAGCTCAGTTGGTCAGAGTGCCTGCTTCACACGCAGGAGGTCGACAGTTCGAGCCTGTTCTGTTTCCACCAACAAAAAGCTCCGGTTCTGTTTTCAGAACCGGAGCTTTTTGTTGACGGTAATTTTGTGTGCTGTCTGAATATATAAATTTTAGTTTATCTGCGTAAGAAACCGAAAATCTAATTGTGCATTTGTAGGGAACGACCTATGTGTCGTTCCGCGCGGTTTCATTAGGTTTTAAGGAACGACACATAGGTCGTTCCCTACGTCTATCAATTAATTATACGAATACCATTCACCTATAAACTAAAATTTATTGCTATATGGCTATAAAACAAAACGGCAGGAGTGGGGCTTTACTGCGTCTCAGGATCCGCAACTTTCCGAATACCTTCCAAGCCTTTCCAAGCCATCGATAAGGCGGGATCGGGGGCAGGCTATATTCATTCTCAAAAAGCCGGCCCGTTCCTTTATAGGCGCTGCCCGACGACAGATAAAGACCGGTCTTATTTCTCAGATCCTCAGCCAACGCATCTCCTTTAAGAGGCATAGCCGTGCAGTCAAGCCACAAAAGATAGGTAGCCTGTGACTTTACAAGCCTTATTTTTTTTTGGAAGGAGTCAAGAATTTCTTCTGCATATTTTTTATTATCATAAATATAACCGCGCAGAGCGTCAAACCATTCTGCGCCCTCATCATATGCGGCGACAACCGCATCGACGGCGAATACATTCGGCTCTGCAACCTCGTCGGTATTCAGTGAGCGCCATACCTTATGGCGCAGCACCGGATCGGGTACTATAACCGCCGCAGTCTGCAATCCGGCAATATTGAATGATTTTGTCGGAGCTGCGCATGTAATACTGTTGAGCCTTGCGGTATCAGACACCGAGGCAAACGGAATGTACTCACACCCGGGGTCGGTAAGATCGCAATGAATTTCATCAGATATCACCGTGACACTGTACTTTTTGCACATGTCGGCTACGCGCCTGAGCGTCTCGGCATCCCATATCTTACCTATCGGATTATGCGGATTGCAGAGTATCATAAGTGATGTCTGCGGATCGGACAGGCACTTTTCAAGCGCCTTATAATCTATACTGTAGCTGCCGTCGCTATAGTCAAGAGGACACTCGAGCACAACCCTGCCGTTGTTAAGCACCGAATTGAAGAAAATATTATACACCGGCGTCATCAATACAACCTTTTCCGCAGGTGTCGTCAGCTTTCTGACAATGCTTGATATTGCAGGTATCACTCCCGTGCAGAAAATCAGCCAATCCTTGTCAATCGAAAATCCGTTTCTTGTTTTCCACCAGCCTATATATGCATCATACCATTTATCGGGCAGAACCGAATAGCCGAAAATGCCGTGCTCAGCCCGTGCTTTTATCGCATTTATTACTGCAGGCGCGGTTTCGAAATCCATATCAGCAACCCACATGGGAAGCTCGTTTTCCTTTACATCCCATTTAAGGGAGCCGGTATTTCTTCTGTCTGTTTCCTTATCAAAATCAAACATATCTTTTCTCCGTTTTAAAATGTTCTGTGTGTGGAATAATCGGGTTTGTCAGCCCTTTTCGTCTATCTGACTGCAAACGATTTTCGTTTTGTTTTGATCGACCTTGTCCTTCTCGATTATCAGTTTGCCTATTCTGCCGGCGGTTATGGTGCCGCTTTTCGGATTGAATACGCTGTCAACATTTCCCTCAATCGTCACATCGCAATCGGAATACTCGAAAGCAAGCGTTGTATTGAGCAGTCTGCAGTTTTTCATAACGAGATTATCAATGTAACACATTCCCTGCAGACTCTCTACCGTACAGTCCACAAGCGTAAGATTTTTTATGGCGTTCCAGCCGAGGTACTCGCCTGAAATAAAAGAATTGTAAGCGGTAACGTTTTCGCTGTTCCAGAACGCGTCCTTTGAAAGTAGGCGCGAATTTCTTATTTCAACGTTTCTTGCCCCGTCAAAAGAATAGTCGCCGTACAAAGTAAGCCCTTCGACCGAAATATCGGTGCTGTTCATTGCAAAATACTCGCCCTTGGCAGTGACATTTTGCAGCTTCACGTTGTTACAGCTCCAAAGTGTCTCGGCAGCGTTGGGCATTGAAACGCCCGAAAGCTCAAGGAACCTGCAGCGCCTGAAATTTTCGGTGCCTCAATAGCCGAATCAGATATTTTGATATTATTGCTGTACCATACTCCGGCACGCGCCATGGTGAACCACGAGGAATTGCTTACCGTTACGTTATCGCAGTACCAAAGCGGATATTTCCATTTGAACATACAGCCGTCCAATACTATATTCCGGCTCTCCTTAAGCGGTGATTCGCCGTCGTCAAATATTGTATCTGTAATTTTAAGGCTGTTCGAGGCAAAGAGAGCTCGCTCGCCTGTCATTATTCTTTGCTTTATTTCATCCATAAATAAAAATCTCCTGTACAATAGAGTAATGCCGCACACTACCCAATTCATATTTTAACATCATTATTGGTGTTTTGTCTATAGTTGCGATGATGCTTAGGAAAAAATTCAAATAAAAATCATAAATTTTGTACTTAATAGCTTATTTAATAAACGAAGATTATTTGCGATAATATGATATTATGATATAATAAAAACAACTGATAATAGTTTTTGCTGAAAATTGACAACTGCTGGTTGAGTTTGCATATGAACAAGTTGTTGATTACAAACTGAATTACATATACAATGTAATTACAGTCGAAGCGCGCACGGCAAGTATGTTGAAAGGAACAAATATTATGAAAGAAATTAACATTTCTAAGAATATCACTGATTTAAGAAAGAAAAAGGTATCACACAAGAACAGTTAGCTGTTGCGCTGAATATATCTCCACAGGCTGTTTCAAAATGGGAGACGAACACATCTCAGCCCGACACGCAAACTCTTCCTCTTATTGCAGAATACTTTGAAACCAGTATTGATTATCTTTTCTATGGTGAGGAATACGCTTACAACGATATTTATAATAAGATTTGGGATAAGGTAGCAGAGCATTCTCAACAAAGTAAAGAGTCGTACAAAGAAGCTCTAACAATTTTTTGCGTATGCTCATCACGGCATAAGTAGATGGAATAATAAAAATAGAACTCCCGTCATGTATGATGAACCGCTTCACTTATCTAATGAAAATGGCTTATCATTGTTGTCAGGCAAAAGGTTATGGTGCAATTATTACAAGAGACTTTTTGAAAGCATTAATCAAGACACAGTGGAATTTGCTCAGAAGGTATTGCCCGTCCTTTCAGACAAGAACAATCTTAATGTTTGTCTTGGTATAATATCCATGAGTGATATTAGCCTTGGAGAACTACAAGAAAAAAATTGTGCTTTGATGAAGATGTTTTAAGAAAAGCTCTTGATGAATTAATTGCTGTAGAAATTGTTGTTGAAAAGAAATCCAAACACAAATCTTTAGGCTTTACCTATGATATCAACAGTATGTACAATACATGTATTTGCATTCTTTTTAGCAACAATTGAAATGCAACGCTTTTCGCTGGGAGGCATTTCCTGTTGTATGGGATACGGAGATTATCCAATTGGCTTGTAATTTTTGCCACGCTTCTGCGGGGCATTTTTCGTCAATAAAATATCTTTTACTGTCAAAACAAAGTCGGCAAAGCCGATAGTAGATAGAATACCTGTAGAATGGAAGAGAGAACAAGAAAGTCTCTCAAATAAAATCCCAATAGTTAGTTATATGTAAGTGCTACGGAAAAGAAAATAATCCTTGTTTTGTGTTCTTCATTTCAAAATCTCCCTTTGTGTACGAAATTTCTTTGAAACGAAGAAGTGGCAGCACAGAGCGACTAGCTCTGTACTGCCACAAACAAAGCTATTTAACATCTTTTAAGAAAACAACAAACCCGAACGTTTCACCAATCGGTAAAGGTTCGGGTTTGAATCTTTGGTACGAGTGTTCATAAAGGGATTTAATTAACATACCGGGAGCGTATAATCATATTCAGTTTCAAACGCACATTTTCAAAAAAAGTCCTCTTTTGCGGTACAATGTACTTGCAAAGGAGGATTTTGCATTATGAAAGTTAAAGATGTTAAGCACAAAGTAACCCTTGATGATTTTGAGCACCGCCTGCTCGTTGGTTGTGTAAACGTGGCAAGAACAATGTATCTTGAGCAAAACAAACCGACTGAGGATGTGGATGATTTGCTTGTCAAAATCATTAAAAGCACCGTCAAAGAAAGTGAGCGTGAGAGTATGAAAGATGAAATTGTGAAGAACATAGGTGTTTGGGGACAGGTGTTTGGGGACAGTAATCCATGGCACTATGCTTCGAAAAAGACAGACGCAATCCATGGCGGATGAAAGAACGCTTGAGCAGTATCTGCGTGGTATTGATCGGGACGCACAGGATATGTTCGAGCTGATGAAACAGTACGCCGAGATCGAGGGCATCACTGAACAACTGAAAGCTGAGAATCAGATGGATTGGGTTTGTAAAATGAATAATATCCGTGACAGAATCAATGAGATTATTTATAAGGAGTTGATTTATGTATGAGTTGCACCATACCCAAAGAAGCACTTGAATCTTTTGCTCATGTCATTTATCCTGATATAATTGCTTTCTTTGAATCCGAAGAAGGACAACGTGAGTATGAAGAATGGCTAAAAACAGAAAGAAGGTCAAAAGCTATAAACAAAATTAAATAACAAAGGAATCTCGGCTAAATCGTATCCAATCGTATTTTTAGCCGATATTTTTTATTTTGGGAACTAACGCATCATTCGTTATATAAAACCTCTTGATATTATTCCCAAAATGTGATATACTACTAACAAATAAGGAATAATCAGTCGGAGGTAAACT
>VOFC01006268.1_pt1 | contig 91011 bp, 141 predicted proteins | sample 5384161 | NCBI WGS metagenome assembly VOFC01 (sample SAMN12384722, study PRJNA508395) | human gut metagenome | isolation source: healthy gut B | host: Homo sapiens | reverse complement strand
CATTTATGTTCACTTCACTTTCTGTTTTATGTGTATTGTTATTTCTTAAGTTATTATACAATATTACTGTCCGAATGTCAAAATAATTTTGATTTTTATTGAAATAGTAAGAAAAAAAATGCTTGAAAAAGACCACTATATATGGTATAAGTACACATGGGAGAAAAATATTGAAGGATGATTCTATGATAACCTACAATAGCGACAGTAAAATATTCCATCTGTCTACCAAAAGCACAAGTTACGTTTGCGGCATATATAACACCGATGTGCTGCTGCACCTTTATTGGGGCGCTAAAATACCCGAAGAAACGACTGGGACCTCTATTTTCTGACACGCTACAGAGGCGTTCTCGGAATTGACATTCCGCACGCATCGTCCGGCGTGCTCCGTATGGAGTATCCGACCTACGGCAGTGCCGATCTGAGAACTCCGGCTTTGTCAGTAACATTTTCCGACGGGTCATCTGCATCAAAAGCTGCATTATATTTCACATAAAAATAACAAGCGGCAAGCCGGCACTGCAGGGACTTCCTGCTACATACACCGAGCAGGGCGACAAGGTCGACACACTTGAAATCGAACTTGCAGATACAGTAAAGGATCTTCATGTTTTCCTTTCGTACAGTGTTTTTGAAGATTATGACATTATCACACGCTCGGTAAGACTTGAAAACCGCGGCGAGAAGTGCACCGTTAATTCCGTAATGAGCGCATCGATCGATCTGCCCGAGGGCGCAAAATTCGATATGATCCACCTTGACGGTGCGTGGGCGAGAGAAAGGCATGTTGCAAGACATCCTCTTTTCTGCGGAAAACAGTCGGTTGACAGCAAGCGCGGAGCAAGCAGCCATTTTCACAATCCGTTTGTTGCATTTCCAAAGAGAAATACCGATGAGGATTCAGGCGAAGTATATGCAATAAGTCTTGTTTACAGCGGTAATTTTGAAGCCGGTGCTGATATGGATAGCTATGATACCGCGCGCCTTTTTGCCGGCATAAACCCCTTCGGTTTCTCATATGTGCTTGAAAACGGTGAGCAGCTCCAGGCGCCCGAAGCTGTGCTAGTTTATTCAAACGAAGGTCTCGGCGGCATGTCGAGAATTTTCCACAAAGCGTACCGTGAGCGCCTTGCACGCGGCAAATTCCGCGATATCGAGCGTTATGCGCTCATAAATAACTGGGAAGCCACATATTTTAAATTCACGGAGGAAAAGTTGCTCGAGATCGGCAGAAAGGCAAAGGAAATAGGTCTTGATCTGCTTGTACTTGACGACGGCTGGTTCGGCAAGCGTAATACCGATAACTGCTCGCTCGGTGACTGGTATCCTAATAAAGAAAAGCTGCCGGACGGACTTTCGGGTCTTGCGGATAAGCTCAATGCTATCGGTCTTAAATTCGGTCTCTGGTTTGAGCCTGAAATGGTCTCTCCTGACAGTGATCTTTATCGCGCGCATCCCGATTGGGCACTGCACATAAACGGCAGGGAAATGACAAAGGGGCGCAATCAGTACATCCTTGATCTTTCGAGGAATGATGTCTGCGATTACATAATCGAAAGCATTTCAAATGTGCTTTCAAGCGCAAACATCGAATATGTAAAGTGGGATATGAACCGCAATATGACCGAAATAGGCTCTGATAAGCTGCCGCCCGAAAGACAGGGCGAAGTCGTTCACAGGTATATTTTGGGATTGTACAGAATACTTGATACCATAACCTCACGCTTCCCCGACGTGCTGTTTGAGGGCTGCCCGGCGGCGGCGGAAGATTTGATCCCGGTATTCTTTATTACATGCCGCAGACATGGTGCAGTGACGACAGCGATGCCGTCGAAAGGCTGTACATACAGTACGGCACGAGCATGTGTTATCCTTATTCATCGATGGGCGCGCATGTATCCGCATGCCCTAACCATCAGGTGGGGACGTACGACACCGTTCAAAATGCGCGGTGATGTTGCGACGGCAGGTCAGTTCGGTTATGAAATGGATCTTTCAAAGCTTACCGACGAGGAGACCGAACTTGCAAAGCAGCAGATAAAGCGCTACAAAGAGCTGGGTCCCGTGTTCCACAGGGGCGACTGCTACCGCCTTTCCTCTCCGTTTGAGTGCAATGAAGTAGCTATAAACTTTGTTTCAGAGGATAAAAACACCGTCATTTTGTGCAAATATAACATCAAAGGCTATGCAAGTCACAAGATCCTTTACACCAAGCTGCGCGGACTTTGCGGCGAAGCAAAATACAAGAACAGGACAACCGGCAAGGTGTATTCCGGTGCGGCACTTATGAATATAGGATTTGAATGGCTGTTGTACAATGATTATGAAAGTGAAATAGTGGTGTTTGACCGTATATCGGATTGAACTTTCCTGAAGATTTGAGGTAGATTATCATGCGTGAAAAATTATTGTTCAATTATAATTGGAGATTTCATGAAGGTGAAATAGATTCCGGACGCTATCCTTCCGAAAAAGGACCGCTTTACCAGCATGCCAAGGCCGAATCAGCTAACTGGGGTCCGGCATCAAAAAATTATCTTGACAACACGACATGGTGGCCAAAGGATAAGATCGGCTCGACCGAAAACTGGCAGACCGTTATTCTGCCGCACGACTATGTTATTTCACACACCCCGGATAAGGAGTACAATGAGGGACTTGGCTTTGTCGAGACCCCCAATGCATGGTACAGAAAGACCTTCAAGCTGGACGAAAGTGACCGCGGAAAGCATCTCACCGTCTATTTTGAAGGCGTTACCAACTGCTGCACGGTGTATGTCAACGGCTGTATTGCAAAGCGTAATTTTGCGGATATGTTCCGTTTGAGGTCGATATAACCGACTATGCGGTCTACGGTGATCAGCAGAATGTTATAGCGGTTCATATCGATGCGTCGAGCCATGAAGGCTGGTGGTATGACGGCGGCGGTATCTACCGCAATACATGGCTTATAAAGACCGATATGGTATCGGTCGATATGTACGGCGTATATGTCGCACCGAAAAAGATAAGCGACAGCGAATGGGAGGTCCCGATCGAGACTACTTTACGCAATGACGACTACAAAAATCACCGCGTTTATGTTAAGAATGACATTACCGATAAGGACGGAAATGTCATTGCGACCGTCACACAGAGCGTAAATGTTCCGCTTGAAAACAAAGCGACCATTAAGCAGAAGATCACGGTGAACGATCCGCTGCTCTGGGATACCGAAACACCCAACCTTTATTATTGCAAAACTACCGTGCTGCGCGGCAATACCGAGATCGATAATGTTACCACACACTTCGGCTTCAGGACGATACGCTTTGACTCCGAACACGGATTTTTCCTTAACGGCAAGCATGTTGTAATTAAGGGCGTTTGCTGCCACGAGGACTACGGCTTGCAGGGCAAGGCTGTCTCTGACCGCATAAAGCGCTACCGTGTAAAGCTGCTCAAGGAAATGGGCTGCAACGGCTACCGCACCTCGCATTACTGCCAGAGCGAGCAGACCATGGACGCCTTCGACAAGGAGGGCTTCCTCGTGATGGACGAAACAAGGTGGTTCGGTTCATGCGATGAATATCTTGATCAGCTCGAGGTATTGGTGAAGCGTGACCGCAGCCGTCCGAGTGTCATTATGTGGTCGCTCGGAAATGAGGAGCATCACCATGTTACGCCGACGGGAAAGCGCTTTCATGAGCGCATGGCGGCACTTGTAAAGCGCCTTGATACAGCAAGACCTGTCACAAGCGCAATTTCGGTCGATCCTATAAACGCTTCAATATCCAATTCAATGGATATATTCGGCATCAACTACAATTTAAAGCAGTATGACGGAATACACGAAAAGCATCCGGAGCTGCCGATATTCTCATCTGAAAACTGCGCTACCGGCACTACGCGCGGCTGGTATATGGATGATTGCTTCAAGCGTGGATATATCAATGCGTACGACCATGATACGAACGAGTGGTTCCGCGGCAGGGAGAACACCTGGAAGTTCTTTATGGAACGGGAATGGATAGCCGGAGGCTATCAGTGGGCTGGAATTGAGCACCGCGGCGAGGCTATATGGCCGAGACTGTGCTCACAGTCGGGTGCACTCGATCTGTTTTTGCAGAAGAAGGACGCGTTTTATCAGAACCAGTCGCTTTGGTCTGACAAACCTATGATACACATTTTGCCTCATTGGAACTGGCGCGGACGTGAGGGCGATATTATAAACGTATGGACATACACAAACTGCGAGCAGGCTGAGCTGTTCTTGAACGGCAAGAGCCTCGGCAAAAAGGATATAGAAAAGTACGGTCACGGTTCGTGGGAGGTAGAGTACACTCCGGGCGAGCTGGTGGCAAAGGGGCTATATCGGCGGTAAGGAGGTAGTTTCCGACCGCGTTGTGACCTCGGGCAAGCTGTACGCATTGAAGCTTACCATGCAGACCGAAGCTCTGTTTGCCGACCGTTTTGATGTTGCCGTGCTGCACTGCACCTGCGTGGACGAAAACGGCAACACCGTGCCCGACGCAACGCCTTATGTGTCGTTTAATACTACCGGTAACGGCTTTGTGATAGGTACCGGCTCCGATATAGCGGATCATAACATCCCGGCTTGCATAGACCGTAAGATGCGCGCCGGTGTCATAGCGGCACTTATAGGTACAAGAGGCGAGAAAGAAGCCCATTACCGTATACGCAAGTGCGGAGGGTCTGCTGCCTGCAAAGCTTGTAATAGACGTTACCGACCCGGATAATGAACACATCCGTTGAATTTTAAGAAAATCGTAAGAATATAGCGAGCTTTTTCTTGAAACATTTTCCTATCCCGTCCTATAAGATAGATGCATGAAAGGATTTTCCTTTCATGCATCTTTTTTTGAAAAATGAGGCGGCAAAAATGAAAATGACGGTTAGAAAAAGAAGAACACGGATAATATGCTCGGTTACAGCAGGAATAATTGCGATAATTACGGCGGCGGCTGTGATGCTCGGCTGCAGCAGCAATATCGACAAAAAGCCGGTCCGAGTATAAAATCGCCGAAAAACATGTCAGGGCATACGCAAGGGAAAAACGGAATAGACTTCAACAAATATCCTTGTGAGCTTATCGATCTTTTGGCAAGGAATCCTGAGACTGAGGATTATGTTCTGTCGTACCCTGCGTGCAAGGATAAAAAACCGACCGATCCGGACGATAACGGAAATGGCAGTGTACCGCTTTATATGCAGTGGGACAAACGGTGGGGCTATAAAAAATACAGCGGCAGCTTTGCAGGACTAACCGGCTGCGGACCGACCTGCCTTTCAATGGCGGCGGTCTATCTCACCGGCGACACAAAGCTTTCGCCGGCTTATGTCATGGATATGTCGCAAAGGTGCGGCTACACAAGGCGCGGAAACGGATCGTCGTGGAAGCTGATAAGCGAAGGTGCGGCAAAGCTCGGACTGACCGCGACCGAACTACCGCTCGATAAGTCGAAAATGACCTCTGCTCTGAAAAAAAAAGGGCATCCGGTGATCATAGTCGTAGGACCGGGTGACTTTACGCAGTCGGGACATTTCCTTGTTGTAAAGGAATACAAAAACGGTAAATTTATCCTCAATGACCCAAACTCCTATGCCAACTCAAGCAAGGAATGGGAGTATGACACCTTAAAAGGGCAGATAAGAAATCTGTGGGAGATATCGTAAAACAGCAGGGCGGCAGATGAAAAGCAACAGGGTATAAAAAGCGGATCGACAAAAATACTGCCGATCCGTTTTTATAATATCCTATTGTGCTGACCTTAATTTAGAAATATAAAACAATTTTAGATCTAATTGTACCATCGTAGGTTAGTAACTCACCCCTCATCTTTTCAATGTCACAATGCAGATAAATTTTAGTTTAGTAGTGCAAGTGAACAATGAATTAATTGGCACTTCGTATCATAATATTTCCTGTAATAAAAGCAGGTAATTTTATGCTTTTCATTTTAGCCCTCAATATATGCCCCCATATACAGCTGATAAAATAATACCGATCGGGCAGGGGACGGGTGACAAGCGGCGCTTTTAAAGAGTGAATAAAATTAACATCTATAAAAATTTTTTTATTTTTTATTAATTTTAATAAAAAAGACAGATGCCTCCTGCCCCTACAAGACAGTTATACATAAATTGTAAATATATGTCAATCAAAAAGCGACGTAAAACGACTAAAAACTACAAAAAACAAGTGGGCAGATTACTGCCAGCTTGCGGTGAGATCGGATTCAGAGGCTGTCAGGACTGTGATCCGTATTATCTTCAGCTGATTCTCCGCATTTTTTCGTTTTATGCAAGCTAACTATTTTACCAATATTGTAGATACATTCATCAGGATTTTCCACTGAAATATAACGACTCAAATTTTCATCATACGAAGTATAATGGATTATTAAAGTATTTTCAGATTTAAACATAAAGTACTTTTTTAATTCAGGTGTAGTATTTGATGAATCAATGCGCTCAATTGATTGAATATTGTCATATGAAATCATATATGGCAGGGCACATATTATTAAAAGATGTTTTTTAAACAATATTATGCCACCGAATAATGTCATCAAAAATAATAACATTATTGCGATAGTAAGACATAAGATGAAGACAGTATATAATCTGACCTGTGGAAAATAAATAATAAGTGCTATCCAATACGCTGCAGCTATGATTGATAAAACTAGCATTGCATTATACAATATTATAACAGATTTTTGTAGCTTGATTTTGTATTTTTTCATGTTTGATCCTATGATATATAAAGTATCAATATTGAAGCAATTAAAGATATTACCAAGAAAACAAGATATCTTAAAAATCGCTTTGTATTTTTATATATACCTTTTCTAACAAGATACCGATAATTGACTAAATAAAAGATAATGGCACCTATAGGGACAAGAACAGCAACAAAGTTAATAGGATAACGAAGAGCCTTAGAATATATAAACATGGATAACGGATCAAATACGGAGATAAAGACCATAGAATTTTTTTAAATTGTTAAAAGTTTTGGAATAAAAAGTTACCATGTTTGTACTACCTCGGCGCTGTAACGCGGATCAATTCATTAGCTATACAGTACGTGGAGCATGAGTATATCAGCCCGGCAGCGATAGGTACATATATCGGCAAAGTCACAGGTGCACATGCTAAAACCACTGAAATTGCAATTCCAACCGCCGCAACAGCCAATTCGTATGAAGTCATCATTATTTTTTGTCCTCTTGATAATGACGGATTTGCCCAATTTAGTGTAATATTAACCGGTGTTGTGACTAAATAACCAAACCCACTCATTGTCGCTGCTTCTAGACAGGTTGTAGCGTTTAAAGACGAAGCTGCAGTAATAAGAGTGTTATATCCCAAGCTTATTGTTGCAAAAATTCAAGTTTTGTGCAGCAGATATGTTGTTTGATGTTATATTGTTACTTTTGACATTGTTACTTGCACTACTGTCCTTTGATATCAACCGATTTCCAACATCGTTTTCCTTCAAAGGAATTCATATATTGCTCATATGCTAAAGGAGGAAGACCTTTTTCCGCTCTTCTGCGTGCGAAGACCGTTTCTTTGATAGCATTATACAATAAATGCTAAAATATATCAAGAGGTTATGGCGAAAATATGATAAATTTTGGAAATTTTTGATGTAGGGGAGGAAACAGTGCTTAATTACTTTATTAAAGGCGGCATTAGTCGCCTAAAACGACATTGAAAAAAGCGATAAAGAAACTAAAAACAAGCGGGCAGATTACTGCCCGCTTGCGGTGGAATCGGATTTAGAGGTTGTCAAGGTTGGGGAGAGAGTTTTCTCTTTTAATCATTTTCTTCCAACATATAAATGCAGTCACGATACGTCCAATAAAACAAATATGCAGAAATTACACTTATTTTGACGAGTGATATTCATTGTTGGTACAAACCAATGCGCCGATGCTGCCTTCATATGTTTCGGGTATGTCATTTGCATATATTTCCCGCAATTCATCAATACTTTTTGCTGAGCAGCTTTATACTTTTCTGCTAAGGCTTTCATTTGACTGTTTTTAACTGACAAAATGTCATATGTAGTATTTGCCCTTTCGAATAGCCGATATGCTACAGCGGTGTATATGTCACTGATATTTGAATTGGATTCCTGCTGGTTTATAATCGACTCAACCTCATTGTCAATATTTATCAAAAAAATCATTTAAATCTTTAAAGTCACTGAAAGTGGTGAGAGAAAAATCATCGTTAAAAAGAAATTTGATCTTAGGATGACTGTTGGTGGGGTCGTTTTTTAACTCATCAATAACACTTTGTGGAATGACATATGAAGTTATGCTGCTGTTTGATGCCATTTCAGTAACTTCAGACGAGTCAGAAACAACAGAATCACTTTGTATTATTGCTGACACATCCACAATATAACGTTGCAATTGATGCTAAGATTAAAACAAAAAACTGCTATATTTTTCATATTTGCTACTCCCATTTTACTCTAAAATCATAACCGCCTAAAAGTTTTCATGTATGAATCAGCAGGAGTCCCATATCCGTCAACTTTATGTATATTGTTCTTTAATGAGTTCGATAAAGAATATGCTCCTATTAAATGACATGCCGCAAAAATACCGGATGTAGTTACTTTCACACCCATGTAGGTCTTTCCAACATAATCAAACAATTTATAGTGCTTGGCATACTTGTAATTGTTTTGCATGGTCAAAATAAGTGCTATTTTTTGAACAAAAACATTACCCAAGAAATCTTGGTTACTGTGAACCCCGTATTTTGAAGCTAACTCAGTCCAATTTCCTTTTGCATCCATAAAGCCGATATCAATAAGAGCTTGTATGCCAAATTGATATAGTCCCATACGGCCAAAACTGTTTACTTTGTATTGATCAGGTCTTTATGACCGTGCCGTTCCCTCGACGTTATTGTACAATAATTGATAAAATGTGTCAATGGTCAATAACAAAAAGCATTATAAATTTTAAAATTAAGCGGTATCGTGGAGTAGAAACAGTGTATAACTGCTTCTAAGGAGGATTATTCAGTCACTTAAAGTGATATTAGCACTGGACGGGCAGTAAACAAAATTAAAACTAAAAACAAGCGGGCAGTAATCTGTCCGCTTGCGGTTGGGATTGGATTTAGGGGTTGTTAAGGTTGTGGGGTGTTAGATGTTGTGCCCTGTTCCTTTACCATATATTTGTTTATGTAAGGAACCATATAGATATCATAATAGTTATTCGGTATATTACCTTTATTATCTGCTATTATGTCTGGCAAAGCGTGAATTGCATCTGCTAAATCATATGCCTGCGAGTAATTACAAGAAAAAAATAAGTGTTCTGAGTTCCTTAATCATATTGTAGAGATAAATTTGAACATTCATGTTTTTGAATATAAATGTATCGATATAATAATTCTCATGTCTCACAAATTCCCACGCATTTCCCAGAGTTGTAATCACGCGTAATGAATTTCTAATAGTATTATCACTTATTAGCTTTTCGGGCTCGTTCATAATAGCGAGCAGAATATCCAAAACTTTAATATTATCAGGGCACTTTATGTCACTGCGGATCAAGGAAAGTACGTAAGACAAATCGTGTAACTCATGTTGTGTAATCATATGCTTGCCTCAATCAAAAATAGAAATATCAATAGATCTTTTGTACGTTAAGGCGTTTTTAATCGATGATTGCCATCCTCAACTACACCATTGCGATATACACTTATTGCCTGATCGCAACCATAGATTTCAGCATTTCTTAATCTTTGTAGATCAAGATTGCTTAAATCTTTTGAAGGTGTTGTGGTTCTGGGGTCAACACCGATTTGTACCTTATTGCCATTTGGATTAAATGGTTTGCCAAGATTTTCTGATTTTTTAGTAGTAGCGGATGATACTTTAGATGTAGTGAATGCATCAACACCAGTCAAAATTGCGCCTGTTGCAAGCAGCCCATCAGCGTTCACAAACCTCTGAGTAACAGGGCCGTAGTATCTTGAGTTGAGGTAGTAGAGCCCGGTTTCGGTATCGTAGCAATAGCCGCGGTAGCGGAAGGGATTGAGTGTGCCTACGGTATCGGCTTTGGAACCCGTGACCGACAAAAGCTCGCCCATGCGCTGTACTCGTAATTTACCACACGTTCGGCATAGTCATCTATTATCGCTATGACATCGCCCTGCGCGTTGTAAAGGTAGAAGAAATACTGTTGTACGCCGTCTAAAACCGTGAGCACTCCGTATGGCGTGCCCTTGTCGTCATAGAGGAACACAAGGAGATCGTCGCCGGTCGCCATATATTGCAGCCGGTCGCCCACCCAGTAATAATTTGTGGTGACGCCGTTGACGGTTTTCTGCGTGCGGTGTCCGTTCGCGTCGCTGCGCGTTGCCCTGCCGATGAGATCGTACTCATGATTCCAGGTTAGACCCGTCTTAGCGTCGGAATACTTCACTAAGTTTCCGAGTCTGTCATAATTATACAGGGAAGTCAGCGTATTGTCAACATATGTTTGCTTAATTCTCTGCTGATCGTCATAAACGTAGCCTTTTGTGCTGCCGTTGCCGTAGGTCAGCGACGAAACGAGCGAGGACTGATCATAAAAAGAGGCGAGGGCAGGCAAGCCCTCGCCAAATGAAAAAGGGGAACGTGTTTTGCTTGCCGGAACGGTTTTATCCCTCTAACAAACCGTTCCGACATGCCGCAGTTGGTATTTTTTGCTGCAGAACTTGGAGTGCTTAATGCAACAAATTACTTTACCGATATTATTATACAATAATTGCTAAAATGTGTCAAGAGGCAATGGCGAAAAATATGTTAAAATTTGGAATTTTTTTGATATAGGGGAGAGGGAACAGTGCTTAATTACTTTATTAAAGGCGGCATTAGTCGCCTAAAACGACATTGAAAAAGCGATAAAGAAACTAAAAACAAGTGGGCAGATTACTGCCCGCTTGCGGTGGGATTGATTGGAGGTTGTCAAGGGTTGGTAAATACTTTTAGTAGTTTGCCCATTCCATGTAATACTTTATATGACTATAATATCTTGAACTATATGCATGGAAAGAAAAAACCATGTTTGTTAAGGAAATTGTATAAACATGTTTTTTCGCTTTCTGTTATGTCAATATATCTGTTCTCTTCTTTCCAATATACAACTGGGCAAGTGTCACAAGCAAAGCATAAAGTACATGAATCATTAAATTTGATAGCAATATTACTACTAAAGCCACAAGAAAGATTGTCTCTATATGATACTTTGTTATTGAATATATTGAGTATTAAGTTCAAGTCATCTGTATTTAAAATGTACGAAACATTAACACCATCATATATGAATATTGCTTCGGCTTTTTAACATCGTTTAACTTCAGCTTTTTATGATTAAATAAAAATGTAGTTAATAATATAAGAACAAACGAAACCATTGCTAGTATAAAAAGATTTTTTCCTCATTATGCTTTTCATTCCTCAAGCATGACCATACTTACTTTTAGCAATTCGTTTACCCCCAAAAATAAATGTTTTTTGATAATAAAAAGTTCTAAATGATCCCAAATCACGCGACATTCTTGCAATATACTTTCCAAAAATCTTCATGTATGAAACTTTACCAGTGCACACTGTTGTACGCCGTCTAAAACCGTGAACATGCCATATGGCGTGCCCTTGTCGTCATAGAGGAATACAAGGAGATCGTCGCCGGTCGCCATATATTGCAGCCGGTCGCCCACCCAGTAGTAATTTGTGGTGACGCCGTTGACGGTCTTCCGCGTACGCTGACCGTTTCTTTGATAGCATTATACAATAAATGCTAAAATATATCAAGAGGTTATGGTGAAAATATGATAAATTTTGGAAATTTTTGATGTAGGGGGAGGGACAGTGCTTAATTACTTTATTAAAGGCGGCATTAGTCGCCTAAAACGACATTGAAAAAGCGATAAAGAAACTAAAAAACAAGCGGGCAGCTTACTGCCCGCTTGCGGTGGGATTGGATTTAGAGGCTTTTAGGATCGCAGGAGTACCCTATTTTGCTTTTTATAACACCTTAACTGACAACTCTGATGGAATGTTAGAGCTATAATAAATAACGCATCCGTCTATAATCTTAAATGGTCTGGCATCATGCAGGTCTTTCAATTCTGTGACCATAGAGCAACTGTCTGTAATTGGATCGTATTTATATAGTATTTCGTTCATCCAAATATAAATATAGTCATCGGAAACGTAGTATCGCATATAGACTCCGGAAAGCCCTAAATTGCACAATTTTTTGTTTCCGCTTTCCGACATTAAGTACAATTCGGCTGGGAACTGAGATATAAAATACATATTTCCAAACGCTGTGAAAACATTGCTATAGGAGTGATAATCGTCATAGATCATCCGACTTCCGTCGCCGTTTCTGACATAAACGGACAACGTTTTTTTCGGCGTGATCTATATAATAGAAGTTGCCATTATACAAAGCTCCGCTCGATAGATCATCAACAAAGTTCCCAATGTTACCGGTTGCAATATCGTAGTATATCAGTGACGTTCCACTCGAATAGATATACAATACATCGTTATTAACAAAAAGTCGCGCAGACTGCTATTTACCATACGACTTTCCACTGCGGAATACTCAAGCACTGTTCTGCTGCTTTTGTCTGACATATCGTAAATTGCGATAAAACTATCTTTGCCATATTCATAATCATATAACAATGCATTGTCAACACAATAATACAGCCTGTTTCCGTCCAAAACAAATGATACTATTTTTTTATCATTGGCGATTATTACCTTTTTTCGTGGCAGCTGACTTTTCATATTGCCATATTCCTGACGGCGTTAAATAGTATATATATCGGTCATTTTCATAAATACTATTAACATCAACTAAATCTGTAATTAATGAAGTTACTATATTATTGGATGGACAAGAATTTTCATAAGCGACTTCAGACTGATTTGAAGATGAACAGCCGTACATAGATACGATCAATATACTTAATACAATAATTAATATTCTTCTCATTTTCGTATCATAATATTTCCTGTAATAAAAAGCAAGTAATTTTATGCTTTTTCATTTTAGCCCTCAATACCCCCATATACAGCTGATAAAATAATACCGATCGGGCAGGGGACGGGTGACAAGCGGCGCTTTTAAAGAGTGAATAAAATTAACATCTATAAAATTATTTTTATTAATTTTAATAAAGCGACAGATGCCTCCTGCCACTACAAGACAATTATACATAAATTGTAAATATATGTCAATCAAAAAAGGAATGCTGAAATTTATCAGTTGCAACACACAATAAATTCAGCCTTTCGGATGATCGGATCGCCGCTTAAGATCGAGCCTGATCGGTCACGAGGAGCCTTACATATTCTGTATCAACGGTTACACTGCTGCCGTATTCAAGCAGCACACACCTGACTGACTTTTCGGTGAACAGGCAAAACTCATCGTCACCACCCGAAAGTGTCCATACCTCAGGTAAGCTTTTATGATTGCCCTCTGCAATGCAGGGAAATTTTGATTATATCACCCTTGTTGCCCTTTGCCGGAACATACAAAAAGCCGTGCTTTAAAGAGCCGAAATCAAGCTCTATGCCGTTCTTTTGTTTGCCGACCTTCTGCGGCTTTACAGGCGACGGCAATTTGCTTTCGGTGAATTCACCTACGGTGTACGGCAAGCCTTTAATTTCAGCATGCTGCCAGCCGGTATCGTCGAAAAAAGCAAAGCTCAAAGCCGATCTGCGGTGCGCTGCTATCATAACTTTCGGCGAACTCTTTGCCGTCGGTACTTGTTATACTGTACCCCTCATGATCAGCGAACAAAAAGGATTGATCGCTTTTTAAGATAGATTTGCCACCCGACACTATCTCAAGGCAGAAGCCGTCGTCGGGTATGTTTTTTTGCAGATGCAGCGCGGCGGTGTTTTTCGCCCGGCATTATATAATCGCTTATATCACAGCATATATTGCCGCTGCCAAAGGCAACCATAAACCCGTTTATATACAGCTTGAAATACCCCGGGTATAAATGAAGCAGCTGCAATCAGCTGCCTCATCAAGATCGAATACCCTTCTGAATACCGTGTGGATAGAATTGCCGCCGCCTATCAGTGAACCATTAAATTTCACAAAACTACTCTTCATGATCATCAGAAAAGACTTGAAAGTCCGGAAAGACCTGCTGCCTTTTGCTCGGCGTCCTTTTCCTCACGCTCGTCGATAGGCACATACGCATGAGGGGGAACAACACTTTTGTATGCCGGACGGATTATTCTGCCGCCGGTGGTCATTTCCTCAATGCGGTGCGCGCACCAGCCGGATATTCTGGCTATTGCGAAAAGGGCTGTGTAAAGCTCCTCAGGCAGCCCCAGCATGTTATATACAAATCCCGAATAGTAGTCAACATTCGGACATATGACCTGCTGTCGTGTTTTACTTCGTAGAAAAGTCTCGGCGTAATGGCTGCAATCTTGTCCATAAGACGCAGCTCGTCAAATCGACCTTTTTTCACGGGCAAGCTGCTCCGCGCTTTCGCGCAGCAGCACCGCACGCGGATCGGAACGTGTGTATATTGCATGACCCAGTCCGTAAACAAGACCGCTTTTGTCGTTTGCCTGTTTGTTTAGTATTTTCCTTATATAATCGGCAATCTCGTCGTCGTCGTTCCAGTCTGAGACATGCGACTTTATGTCGTCTATCATTTCCACGACCTTCATATTTGCACCGCCGTGCTTGGGACCTTTGAGCGAGCTTACAGCTCCTGCGATTGCGGAGTAGATATCTGTTCCGGCAGATGTCAGCACCCTTGCCGTAAAAGTCGAGTTGTTACCGCCGCCGTGCTCGGCATGGAGCATGAGCGCAAGGTCGAGAAGATGTACCTCCTCGTCGGTGTATGAGCTGTCGTCCCTTATGATGTGGAGTATGTTTTCGGCTGTGGAAAGTTCGGGCTTCGGAAAATGTATGTAGAGACTTTCCTTGTCATAAAAGTGCTTCTTTTGCCTGATATGCGTAGGCAACGATTATAGGAAAACGTGCAAAGAGCAAAAGGCTTTGCTTGAGATTGTTTTCAAGCGTCGGAACCTCTGCCTCGTCATCGTACGAATAAAGCGCCAGCACAGCCCTTTGCAAGGTTGTTCATAATGTTGCGGCTCGGTACTCTCAGTATCATATCCTAGGCGAAATAATCCGGCAGCATACGCATTGAGCCTACAACACGGTTGAACTCGTCAAGCTCCGACCTCGTCGGCAGCTTGCCCATCATGAGCAGATATGCTACCTCCTCATAGCCGAAGCGGTTTTCGCTCTGACAGTGCAGAACGAGGTCGTTTATAGAATATCCGCGGTAGGTCAGCTCACCGTCTATAGGCATACGCTCACCTTCGTTGAGCAGATATCCGTGAACGTTACATATCTGAGTCACGCCGGCAAGAACGCCGGTGCCGTCGGCATTTCTCAGTCCGCGCTTTACATTGTATCTTTCAAAATCAGCCGCCGTTATGCGGTTATGCTTTTTATATTCGGTGCATAGCTTGCTGAAATATTCATTCAGCTCATTTGTTTTATTATCCAACATTTTTTTCCTTTCGCGATCGTGTGCAGGTCATATCTATCAGTTTTTGAGACTCTGAATCGGAGCAGGTATTCTGCCGCCGCGTGAAATGAATTTGGCAGGGGAGAGCGTGCTTACCGGCATTACCGGACCTGAGCCCAGCAGTCCGCCGAACGACAGCTCGTCGCCTGGAACCTTGCCTATTGCCGGGATGACCCTTACCGCCGTCGTCTTGGTATTTATCATACCGATAGCGGCTTCATCGGCGATTATTGCCGAGATGACCTCAGCCGGTGTATCTCCCGGTATATTTATCATGTCAAGACCGACCGAGCAGACGGCGGTCATGGCTTCCAGTTTTTCGATCTTTAAAACGCCCGAGCGTGCCGCGCTGATCATGCCGGCATCCTCGGTGACCGGAATAAACGCACCGGACAGTCCGCCAACATGGCTCGACGCCATAACGCCGCCCTTTTTGACGGCGTCGTTGAGCATTGCAAGACAGGCGGTCGTACCGCAGCAGCCGCATTGCTCGAGACCTATTTCTTCCAGAATATGTGCCACCGAATCGCCTACGGCAGGGGTGGGCGCCAGCGAAAGATCAACTATTCCAAATGGGACACCGAGACGTTCCGACGCTTTCATTGCAACAAGCTGACCCATTCTGGTTATCTTGAACGCCGTGCGCTTTATAAGGTCGGCGACCTCAGACAAATTAAGATCTTTTGATTTTGCCAAGGCGGCACGGACGACCCCCGGACCCGAAACGCCGACGTTTACCTCGCAGTCAGGCTCTCCGACGCCGTGAAAAGCGCCTGCCATAAACGGATTGTCCTCCGGAGCGTTGCAGAACACAACCAGCTTTGCCGCGCCGATACAGTCACGGTCGGCGGTAAGCTCCGCCGCCTTTTTACGGCTTTGCCCATCATAGCAACGGCGTCCATATTGATGCCGGCTTTGGTGGAGCCTATGTTTACCGATGAGCATATATGCTCTGTTACACTCAGTGCTTCGGGGATGCTTTCGATAAGCTCCCGGTCGCCTGCCGCAAATCCCTTTTTGCACAAGCGCCGAATAACCGCCTATAAAGTTTACACCGACCGTTTTAGCCGCCTTTTCAAGGGTCAGTGCAAATTTCACTACATCTTTTGACCGGCAGGCAGCCGCGATCATCGCGATAGGTGTGACCGAAATGCGTTTGTTTATAATAGGTATACCGAGTTCCTTTTCAATGCTTTCGCATACCGGAACAAGATCTTTGGCAAGACGTGTTATTTTTTCATACACCTTGCCGCACGCCGCGTCAATGTCACTGTCAATGCAGTCGAGCAGCGATATTCCCATTGTAACGGTTCTTATATCCAGATTATCATGCTGGATCATGTCAATGGTCTCAAGGATGTCCCTTGTGTCTAACATTGTGCCGCCCCTTTCATATACGATGCATTGAATTGAATATATCCTCGTGCATAACGTGGACTGCCATGTTTATATCGCTGCCGAGCTTTGCCAAAGCGTCGCTCCATTCACCGAACGGGACCGAAAGCCGATCGATATCGCCTATCATTATCATGCAGAACATATCCTGCAGTATGGTCTGGGACACCTCAAGTATATTTACATTGTACTTTGCACACTCGCCCGAAACCTTGGCGAGTATTCCTACGGTATCCTTCCCGACTACGGTAATAACAGCCTTCATAACAGTACACATCCTTAAAAAATATATGAAAATAATAACATATTTTTACCGTCAAGTAAACAAAAATTTAGTCCCCGGCAGTATTTTGTGAAAAATACAATAAAAGTTGACGCTATAGCGCTTTAAACTGTTGATTTGTGAAGTAAAATGTGATAAAATACACACTGAAAAACTTTATCTGGGAGCAAAACGATGGATAAAAGGGAAAAAAATGATACGGAAAGCAGAGAGTCGACCGTTCTTTCCGATCCGCATAAAAAAGAAGCACCTAAAACAAAGCCGCGCGGAAAAATAGTTTTGTCTGTTATCGCCGCTGTACTGGTGGCTTTTGTGCTTGTACCTTACGGTATTGTAAAGATCACCGGCGCCGCAAATAAAAGATCGACAGCCCCCGCGCCGTTTTCGAGCAGACTTTCGGCTACCGAAGCCGAGCAGCTGGCAAACGGGCTTTTCGCGGCAAAACCCTAAGTATATAGGGGATAACTCTGCTGTTTTAAACCTTATCGATATATTGGGTGTCAGAGCAGAGCTTGGCGATTATACTATAAGTCTTAAGACCGACAGTGAGCCTTACAGACTGATCATAAACTTCAAAAACGCGCACGACACTTCGCGCGACGAGTGGTTTGATCTGACCGCTATCAGATATTCATGCGTTCTAATGGCGCTTATTGATAACGCCGGGGAAGTGGCGTGGACCTGCCCCGGGTCCGACAAAAAGGGAAGCGACCGAGGAATTTTTTACAAGGGAAGATGCCAAAAAAGCTGCTCAGCGATACTCCGGTGGAAAGATACGGCGAATCCGCGGAAGGTGTTCAGTTGCTCCTTAATGAATTGGGGATCGGTGATTAGTTAATCGGGTTCGTCGCAGCCCACAAAAGAGATCCGGAAACGGCAGATACTCTGCAGTTTCCGGATCTCTTGTGTTCGGGACAACCACTGGCTTTGCCAGTGGAAAAAAAGCTTTAGCTATGGACAGAATAAAAACTCCTTGATATATTTGAAGTTGAGGTTCGCCAACCCAACAAAAATATATCAAGGAGGTCCTAACCATGAAAGAGAAGGACATAAATAGTTTAGAACATACTAAGTGGAGATGTCAATACCATATTGTATTTGCAGCAAAATATCGAAGACAGGCAATATACAGAGAGATAAAAACGGACATAGGAAAAATCTTGAGAAAATTATGCGAACAAAAAGGAGTAAATATAATAGAAGCCGAAGCGTGTCCTGACCATATTCATATGCTTATAGAAATACCGCCAAAATACAGCGTAGCACAAATAATGGGATTTCTAAAAGGTAAGAGCAGTCTTATGATTTTCGACAGACACGCAAATTTGAAGTATAAATATGGGAACCGTCATTTTTGGGCAAGAGGATATTATGGGATACCGTAGGACGCAATAAAAAAACAAATAGCGGAATACATAAGGAACCAATTGCAAGAAGATGAAATGGCAGACCAGATGAGCATTCAAGAATATATAGACCCGTTTACGGGTAGCAAGACAAAGTAGGCTAAATAAAACACCCCTTTAGGGGTTGCCCGAAGAAGTATTGCGGTTGGCAGAACCTTTCGGAGCCCCTTTAGGGGTGTGGTTCTGCCCTAAAATGCCCTTCTTTCGGCGAGGGCTTATTCAAGCCTCCGGCTTTGCCGGAGGTTGTGACTTTATGGCTTGTTATTTGTCGGTTTCGGCAAAAGGTCGGACACGCTGTAAAGTCCGGGTGTCCTGCCCTTTAAAAACACGGCTGCATTGACTGCACCGACGGCAAACACCTCTTTGGAATACGCCGAATGCGAAAGGGTGATGACCTCGTCGTGACCTGCAAATATAATTTCGTGGTCGCCCACAATGTTTCCGCCGCGCACCGAATGTATGCCGATTTCGTTTTGCGGACGCTTTTCGCGGCGGTCATGCCGGTCATATTCGTAGCGGTATTTTTCACCGTTTGCCGCGTTTATTGCGTCGGCAAGCATGATAGCGGTGCCGCTCGGAGCGTCTATCTTCTGATTGTGGTGCCGCCCACTATCTCAACGTCAAAGTGTTCACCCAATATTTTTGACGCCGTAACAGCAAGACTTGCCAGCAGATTTATGCCTATCGACATATTGAAGGTAAAGAACACCGGAACAGCCGCAGAGGCTGCTTTTATGTTATCCTTATCGGCGTCTGTAAGTCCCGTGGTCGCAACAACTATCGGAGTTGACTTTAAAACCGCGTATTTCAGCAGTCCAGGCAGGGAGGAAGGATGCGAAAAAATCAATTATAACATCGGCATCCGGTACATCGTCAATGCTTCCGTAAACCGGATAGTCCCTGTCACCGGTATTGTGAATATCAACGCCGGCGATTATCCTGCAGTCGTTTCTCGAGGCGACACAGGCGGTTACGGCGGCGCCCATTTTGCCGCAGCAGCCGTTAAGAATAATATCAGTCATTTGTTACGTTCCTTTTAACCTCCGCAAAAGCGGTTTATTTTATAAGTCCGTGCTTTATAAGCTCTTTTCTGAGGTTTTCCTTTGCTGCCTCGTTCATCGGGGCAAGGGGCATTCTGAGCGGTCCCATGCCAAGACCCATCATGTTCATGGCTTCCTTTGACGGGGATCGGGTTGACATCGCTGAACAAAGCGTTTACAAGGCTGACATACTTAAGCTGCAGCTCGCACGCCTTTTCGACATTGCCCTTGAAAAATTCCTCGCATATGTTGTGCGTTTCACGCGGTAAAATGTTTGAAAGCACAGATATAACGCCGATTCCGCCGAGTGACATGATAGGTACTATCTCATCGTCGTTGCCCGAGTATACGTCAAGGTCATCGCCGCAAAGACTGCGTGTTTTGGCTATCGATGAAATATCGCCGTTGGCTTCCTTTACCGCAACTATATTTTCGTGCTTTGAAAGCTCCTTATAGGTCTCAGGCTTTATTGCCGTGCCGGTGCGGCTCGGTACATCGTAAAGTATGATAGGTGTTTTGACGCGGTCGGCAATGTAAAAATAGTGATTGATAAGACCTGTCTGCGAGGTCTTGTTATAATACGGCGTCACCATGAGCAGCGCGTCGACCCCAAGAGCCTCGGCATGCTGTGACAGCTGTGCTGCATACATTGTGTCGTTGCTTCCCGTTCCGGCTATTATAGGAACGCGTTTGTCGGCAGCTAAAACAGCCTCTTCAAGCACCCTAATATGCTCGTCGTTATCAAGCGTTGCGGACTCTCCGGTCGTTCCGCATATTACCAGAGCGTCAACACCGCCCTTTTTATCTGCTCGTCGACAAGCTGTCTCAGTCTCGGATAATTGACCGAACAGTCGTCGTTGAACGGTGTGACAAGAGCTGTTGCACATCCTGTAAATACTCTCTTTTTCATATAAAACGCTCCGTTTCTTATGTTTAGTCGAGGTATCCCTTCGCAGCCAGCAGTTCCGCTAACAGGACTGCTCCGCCGGCGGCTCCTCTTAAGGTGTTGTGCGATAAGCATACGAATTTATAATCATACTGAGTGTCCTCTCTCAGTCTGCCTATGGATACTGCCATGCCGCCCTCAAGGTCGCGCTGCAGCTTGGTTTGAGGAAGATTATCTTCACTGAAATAATGCAAAAACTGCTTCGGGGCACTTGGCAGCCCAAGCCTTTGCGGGTCTCCTTCAAACTCTTTCCACTTTTTAAGTATCTGCTCAGTAGTAGGCTTGTTTTTGAATCTTACAAACACCGCCGCCATGTGACCGTCCGACACCGGAACGCGAAGGCACTGTGCGGTGATGTGCGGCTTTTTCTGCCGGAACTATGCCGTTTTCTGTGAGCTTGCCCCAGATCTTGAGCGGCTCCTGCTCCGACTTTTCTTCCTCGCCGCCGATAAACGGAATGACGTTGTCAACTATCTCAGGGAAGGTCTCAAATGTCTTACCGGCACCGGATATTGCCTGATATGTGCATACAAGCGCGTCCTCAACGCCGAATTCGCCGTCAAGCGGATAAAGCGCCGGAACATAGCTCTGCAAAGAACAGTTCGACTTGACTGCCACAAAGCCGCGCTTTGTGCCGAGACGTCTGCGCTGCTGCTCTATTACCTTTATATGCTCCGGGTTGATCTCCGGTACCACCATCGGAACATCAGGAGTTTTCCTGTGCGCGCTGTTGTTTGAGATCACCGGACATTCGTGCTTTGCATACGCTTCCTCAAGCGCCTTTGGTGGCTTCCTTGTCAAGATTGACGGCGCAAAATACGAAGTCAACCGATCCCGCTATCTTTTCTATATCATTTTCGGCATCCATAATGACCATGGAGCTCATTTCCTCGGGCATAGGCTTTTTCATTGCCCAACGGCTGCCCACGGCTTCCTTTGTATGTCTTGCCTGCCGAACGGCTGCTTGCCGCAAGCAGAACGACCTTTAAACCACGGATGACCCGACAGCAGCGTAGCAAAAGCGCTGTCCGACCATTCCTCGTTGCACCGATAATGCCGACCTTGAATTTTTTCATGCTATGTACCACCCAACCAAAAATAAAAAAGTGTTGAATAATAGACGCCGTTGCAATATAATTGATGTGTCAGGACGCTATTTATTAAATTATACATTTGCACAATATATTTGTCAAACATATTTTACGCAGCAAGCCGCATATTTGTGTAGACTTTTGTGCACGGAGGATGCAATGAAAAAAAGCGATTTTAATTATGACCTGCCCAAAGAGCTGATAGCGCAGACGCCGGTCGAGCCGAGAACGGCGTCGAGACTGCTTTTTCTCGATAAGACCACCGGTGAAACAAAGGACGGTCATTTTACCGATCTTATAAATTATCTCAAGCCGGGCGACTGCCTTATAATGAACGATACAAGGGTGCTCCCTGCGCGGATTTTTCGGGACAAGGACCGATACCGGCTCGGTCGTGGAATTTGTCCTTTTAAAGCAGACCGGCGAGGACGAATGGGAGTGCCTCGCAGGCCCCGGCAAAAAGGCAAAGCCGGGCAAGACCTTTAAATTCGGAGATGAGCTGTCATGTGAGGTCACAGACGTTACGGACGGCGGAAACCGCAAAGTGAAATTCAGCTACACCGGCGTTTTTTACGATATCCTCGACCGCGTCGGTCAGATGCCGCTGCCGCCATACATAACCGAAAAGCTGGAGGATAAGGAAAGATACCAGACGGTGTATTCAAAAGAGGCGGGCTCGGCAGCCGCGCCTACGGCAGGACTGCACTTTTACCGAAGAGTATATGGATAAAATCAGGTCTGCCGGAATAAATATTGGATTTGTCACGTTACACGTCGGACTTGGTACCTTCAGACCGGTCAAGGTCGATGATATAACCGAGCACAAAATGCATTCCGAGCACTATTATATACCGCAGAAAACGGCTAAGCTTATAAATGACACAAAGGCTGCCGGCGGACGAGTGATATGCGTCGGGACCACATCATGCAGGACGCTTGAAAGCGCCGCAGCCGATGACGGGCATATCGAAGCCGTCAGCCGCGATACCGATATATTTATATATCCCGGGTACAGATTCAAGGTGATGGATGGGCTTATAACCAATTTTCATCTGCCGGAGAGTACGCTTATAATGCTGGTCAGCGCTTTTGCCGGCTATGACCACACCATGGCGGCTTACCGTCACGCGGTGGAGGAAAGGTACAGATTTTTCTCCTTTGGCGATGCAATGCTCATCCTGTAGTCATTATCGCTGCTATAGCCGATATGCAGTGTCATATCGCAATGTGCTTATTTATTGATAAAAATGTAAAAGAGAGTGGAAAATGTTTAAGCTTATTAAAAGAAGGACACGCAAGGCGTGGGATATTTGAAACGGTGCACGGTACGGTGCAGACGCCGGCATTCATGAACGTCGCGACCTGTGCCGCTATAAAAGGCGGCGTTTCGGCATTTGATATGTCGGAGGAGCTGCATACGCAGGTCATGCTCTGCAACACATATCATCTGCATCTGCGCCCGGGCGACGAGCTGATAAAAACTTAGGCGGACTGCATAAATTCACCGGCTGGCAGGGACCTATACTGACCGACAGCGGCGGATTTCAGGTCTTTTTTCCCTTGCGAGTCTGCGAAAGATAACCGAGGACGGCGTGACCTTCAATTCGCACATCGACGGCAAACGGATATTCATGGGACCCGAGGAAAGCATGACGATACAGTCAAACTTAGGCTCTACCATAGCAATGGCGTTTGACGAGTGTGTGGAAAACCCGGCGACGCACGATTATTCGGCGGCATCCTGCGCGAGGACGGTAAGGTGGCTGAAACGCTGCAAGTCGAAAATGGCTGAGCTTAAAAAAAGACCCGATTCGCCCAATCCCGATCAGCTGCTTTTCGGCATAAATCAGGGCTGCACCTTTGACGATCTGAGAATCGAAAACATGAAGCAGATAGCCGAGCTTGACCTTGACGGATACGCGATAGGCGGTCTTGCGGTCGGCGAGCCTGCCGAGGTCATGTACCATGTGATAGAGCAGGTGGAGTCGTTTATGCCCGAGGGCAAACCGCGCTATCTCATGGGGGGTCGGCACACCTGCCAATATTTTAGAGGGCGTTTCACGCGGAGTCGATCTGTTTGACTGTGTCATGCCGAGCCGCAACGCGAGGCACGGGCATCTTTTCACATGGGACGGCATTATAAATATCAACAATGAAAAATATAAGGACGACATGTCGCCCGTTGATAAACGGTGCGGTTGTCCTGCATGCAGGAAACATTCAAGAGCGTACATAAGGCACCTGATCCGCAGCGGTGAGATGCTTGGTCAGCGCCTCAGCGTTGAGCATAACCTGTATTTTTACAATACGCTGATGGAAAAAATACGGGAAAACCTCGACGCAGGAACGTTTGAAAGCTTTAAAAATGAAAATATTGTAAATTTGAGCACAAGAATATAAAATATCACTTGCATTATTACAAACTATATAGTATCATGATTTTAAAAATATTTGGAGGTCTATTATGCCAGTACAGACTATCATAATGTATGTTGTCGTATTCGTTATATTCGGCGCGATAATATTCTTCATGAACCGTTCCCAGAAGAAGAAACAGAAGCAGGAGGAGGAGCAGCGCAACAGTGTAAAGCCGGGTGACGAGATCGTCACTATAGGCGGACTTGTTGTTCGTGTTATCTCGATAAAGGACGACTATTTTGTTGTTGAATCACCGGCTGATCACTCAAAAATGCAGATCAAGAAGTGGGCGCTGTCTTCAAACAACACCGTCCATGAGGAATCAAAGTGATTTTTGGCTATCTGTCATAAAACGGGACACTGTCCAGTATTAATTTACTGGGCGGTGTTTTTTATGAATAAAACTTACAGTGAAAAAACGGCGGATTCATGCTTTCGGCAGGAGTGGGCGTTTTGGCAGGATATATAGCGCTTTTTGTTCTGCTTTTTATTTCGGCAATAATAATGACGGCGGCAAAGCTGACAGCCGGAGCCGCAGTAATAATGGCAACGGTATCGCTTTTTGCGCGGCAGGACTGCTCGCCGGTGTCGTATCATCAAAAAATACGGTTCGCGCGTCCTGTAATGGGCGCAGTCACAGGACTTGCGTTTTATATATCGGTAGCTCTTGTATCGGTGATAATTACAAGAAGCGGTCTGTCGTCGCTGTTCATATGGAGGCTGATACTGACCGTGGCTGCTTCATCGATAGGCTCGGTGATAGGCGCTTTGAAGCAAAGCAATAAAAAGATGATCTGACAGATAAAGGGATGTTTGAAACATGGGATCAAAAAATAAAGACGGATGTATTTACAGTGAAGAGGAAAGAAAAGCGCTTGTCAGCTCATATCTTGGAAAAACGGTCAGGATAAAATAGACCGTCCCATAGGCTATGTGCATAAAAAGCCCGGAAAGACCCTTGTTTACCCCATAAATTACGGATACATACCCGGCGTCTTGGGAGGCGACGGCGAAGAGCTCGACGTTTATCTGCTTGGTGTGGATGAACCTGTGGAAGAATTTGAGGGCAGAATAATAGGCATAGTTTACCGGCAGAACGATGTTGAGGATAAATTGATAATGGCACCGGCAGGTGCCGCATTCGATAAGAAAACGATAGAAAAGCAGATAGATTTTCAGGAAAAATACTATATTACCTCCGTTGAGGCTTTGGATAAATAGGCAGGTGGCTTTCTTTGCGGCGCAAAGAAAGTCTTTTTTTTTTTATAATAGCGCAAACAGCCGGACCTTCATAAAATGTTAAGAGGTGATATGTATGGTTTCGGTACTGATACTGACGGCTTTTCGGACGCAAAGCATGCTTCCGGTGCATATATACCGTTTTTGAGGGACTGCTGCGGTTTTCCGGCGTAAAATGCCGTACCGTGACGCCCGACGGATTTGAAAGAATATATTCCGTATTCGGCAAAACGGCTGATAATATTATTTATGTCCCAAGGCTTTCCGAAAGCGGAAAGCAGGGATTGTCATTTATATATACCGATTCGACCTCCGGCTCGTCCGCTTCATTCAGGATAGCCTCCGCCTTAAGGGAGCGCCGCTCCGAAAACGGCGTTGTATTTGTAAATCCGCTTTGCGAGGGCGATCCGCTTGCGAGCTATTCGCCCGTGATAGTCGACGATATATGCGTAGATAAGACCGATGCCGCCGGACTGTACTCGCTGGCGCTCGATGCCGCCTGCTCGATATGCTCTTATTACGGGATCCCGTTGAAAGAAGCCTGATGATTTAAAACATCGCAGGTTATAAATTATCTTGAATTTATGTAAAAACGGTGTTATTATAAGTATGTATCTATAGAATTATCGGGGATGTTTGTGGCAAACTATCAGCAGTAACCTTGAAAGGAAACGGCTGATCAAAATGAACTCACAAAACGAAAATAACGAAAAAGAAAACGTCTGCGATAATAAGGACTGGCAGCAGATAAAGGAGACGGGAAGTGTCACCCCGTCGGACGGTAAGCATGTCATACACTGCCTTTACAATAATAGGTCAGATCGAGGGACACGGCGTTCTGCCGTCCGATACCAAGACCACAAAGTACGAGCATGTCATACCGCAGCTTGTCGCCGTGGAGGAGGATCCGCGCATCGAGGGTATGATGATAGTGCTCAATACCGTCGGAGGTGACGTTGAGGCAGGACTTGCCCTTTGCGGAGCTTATTTCCGGCATGAAAAAACCGACTGTGTCATTGGTGCTCGGAGGCGGACATTCGATAGGCGTTCCGCTTGCGGTGTCGGCAAAATGCTCTTTATAGTGCCGTCTGCCACGATGACGATACATCCGTGCGGACTAACGGACTGGTCCTTGGCGTTCCGCAGACGCTGTCTTATTTTTGAAAAGATGCAGAAACGCATAACCGACTTTGTGGTCAGCAATTCAAAGGTGACCGCCGAAAAATTCAGGTCGCTTATGATGAACACCGACGAGCTTGCGACCGATATGGGCTCAGTCCTTGACGGCAGGCTGGCGGTGGAATGCGGACTGATCGACCACATAGGCAGCCTGTCCGATGTGATAAGCAGGCTGTACAGCATGATAGAAAGTGAAAAAAGGCGGACAGTGATGTCCGCAAAGTACATATTATTTGAATTTTGATTTTTGGGAGACGTAAAATGGCGACTAAAAGTAAAGGTAATAAAAAAAGCTCCTCAAAGCCGAAAGCGGCATCACGGGCTGAAATGATTGAGGAAAGCTCCGCCGCAAAACGGCAGGTCATATCGGTCCTGCTTTTCACCTTCTCGGCGTTTCTGTTCCTTGCCGTGATAATAAAGGGCGAGAGCGGCTGGCTCGTCATACATAACTGTATACTCGGAATATTCGGATTCTTCGGCTACGGTGTGCCGTTTCTTCTCGGCGCCGTCGCCGTCTTTCTTGCGCTCGATAAGCTGCACGGCAGGACCCTTGCAAAGATGCTTGAACTGTCGGCGCTTACGTTGCTTGTCGCGGCATTTGTACATATAGTAGCTATAGCACCGGACTGCGACAGCTTTTCAAAAATCTGTCAGCACCGCGTGGGACGCAAAATATGCGGCAACCGGCTTTTTTCGGGGCGTTTATAGGATACCCTCTCTACTCCATATTCAAAAATCCCGGTGCCGCGATAATATGCGGACTGCTTATCTTCCTTACGGTAATGCTGATGACCGGCACAACGCTCATAGCGCTGTTCAAAGCTGTGAGCAAGCCTGTAAAGCATATTGAGAAGGTAGCTGAAAGCGCATATGAACAGCGCCGCCGTCCGCCTGCCGAGGTCGATATTCCGCTTGACGGTGATCAACCTGCGGAGGAAGAAACCGATACCGAAACGATAGAGGAAAAGCAGAAAAAGGTGGTTACAAAATACCGTGACCTTGACAGTGAGGAAACGGTTACCAATATAAGCTCAAATTCCGAAAAAGCCAAAAAGCAAGGCACAGGCAGCGCAGGCACAGGCGTCGGCAGAGCCTTCGGAGGATACAAAATCGGTCGTGGCGCGCACCGCAGAGGCGATATCAAAACGTGCCGATGAGGAAACGCAGCCGTCAGATACTGAACCGGCGGAAGAAAAATGAAAACAGCACACAAGGCGGCAACGAAAAGGAAAAAGATCGACTTTGAGCTTAAAGAGGGCAGCTCGATAAAGGTTGAGCCGGATGCGGCGGAATACAAGTATCCGCCGGTGTCGCTGCTGTCAGAACCTCTGCCCGAAAGCACAAAGAGCATAACGAGCGAGCTTGAGTCGACCGCGACGCTGCTTGTAAACACGCTGTGCAGCTTCGGCGTTGAATCACGCATTATAAATATCAGCCGCGGTCCGTCGGTCACACGGTATGAGCTGCAGCCTGCGGCAGGCGTTAAAATAAGCAAGATAACCAACCTTGCAGACGACATTGCACTGAATCTTGCAACCGCGGGCGTCAGGGATTGAGGCACCTATACCTAATAAGCCGGCTGTCGGTATAGAGGTGCCGAATAAGAATACAAGCATTGTCAAGATGCGTGAAATAATTGATTCTCAGGCATTCTCCGGCGCAAAAAGCAAGCTGACCGTAGCACTTGGAAGAGACATTTCCGGCGATCAGCGCGTAACGGATGTTGCGAAAATGCCGCACGGACTTATAGCCGGTGCCACCGGTTCCGGTAAATCGGTATGTATAAACTCTATCATAATGAGTATACTTTTCAAGGCTACTCCGGAGGAGGTCAAGCTGCTGCTTATAGACCCCAAGGTGGTAGAACTCGGTGTTTATAACGGCATACCTCACCTTATAGTGCCGGTCGTGACCGACCCCAGAAAGGCGGCAGGCGCGCTCGGATGGGCGGTCGTCGAAATGGAAAAAGCGCTATAAGCTGTTCGCCGAAAATGACGTAAGAAATATAAACGGCTACAACGAGCTTGCCGAAAGGACCGAAGGGCTCGTCAAAATGCCGCAGATAGTAATAATCATCGATGAGCTTGCCGATCTTATGATGACATCACCGGGCGAGGTCGAGGACTCGATCTGCCGTATAGCGCAGAAGGCGCGTGCCGCCGGTATGCACCTTATTGTCGCAACACAGCGCCCGTCGGTTGATGTCGTTACCGGTCTTATAAAGGCAAATATCCCGACGAGGATCGCTTTTTGCGGTGTCCTCACAGGTCGACAGCCGCACCATAATTGATATAGGCGGTGCCGAAAAGCTGATGGGCAGGGGAGATATGCTGTTTTTCCCGACCGGAGCCATAAAGCCGGAACGTATACAGGGCTGCTTTGTCAGTGACGACGAGGTCGAAAAGGTGGTGTCGTTCTTAAAATCCGATCACAGATCGGACTACGACGAGCAGGTGCTTGAGGAGATAGAGCGTCAGGCTGCAAAAGAAAAGTCCGCCAAAAGCGGACTGCCTGAGGACGCCGTTGAAAATGACGGCGACCCGATGCTGAACGAAGCAATAGAACTGGTCGTTGAAATAGGACAGGCATCGACCTCACTTTTACAGCGCAAGCTGAGGCTCGGCTACGCGCGTGCCGCAAGGGTCATCGACCAGATGGAGGACAGGGGCATAATAGGTCCTGCCGAGGGCGCAAAGCCGCGTCAGGTGCTGATGACCAAGGATCAGCTTATGGAAATGAAAGCAGGAAGCGGCGAGGATAAAGTATAAAACAGTCCTTCCGGAATTTATGTCCGGAAGGACAGCTTTTACTGTGCGCTTTTTGCCATCGGAATATTGCCGTCGTCTCCGGCTTCGGTGTCGCGGAACAGAAGCGATATGCACCATATACCAGCCAAAGCCACAACGGTGTAGATTATACGGCTGAGTATTGCGCCCTGTCCGCCGAATATCCACGCTACGATATCGAAGCGGAACAGACCGATGCTTCCCCAGTTGATCGAGCCGATGATGACGAGGATCAGACAGATCTTATCAAACATAAATTTTACCCTTTCTGCCGCATTTATTTTGCACGACATGTCCTTGCGGCTCACAGCATGTCGGCTTGTACTTATATTTTTGTCACTTTACCCCTTGATTATTCAGTTTAAGGAGCGATACGATGCTTAAAAAAACGATGTCATCGTTTTAAAGATAAATGATGTCACGCTTGACGGCAGCGGCGTCGGCCGCTATGACGGTCTGGCTGTTTTTTGTACCCATGACGGCGATAGGCGATACCGTGGAGGTAAAAATCCTCAAGGTCCGCCCGAATTTTGCCTTCGCAAAGGTAGTGAATATTTTGGAACCGTCGCCCGACAGGATAGATAACGACTGCCCGGTGTTTGGCAGATGCGGAGGCTGCGTGTTCAGACACATATCATATGAGGCGGAGCTGAACATCAAAAAAATACCGTTTTGAATAATTTCTCGAGAATTGCCGGTATCACACCGGAGTTTGAGGGTATATTTTATGGCAGATATGAACGCTACAGGAACAAGGCGCAGTACCCGGTAACGGCAGGGGAAAACGGCGTTTCGGTAGGCTTTTACGCACCGCGCAGCCACAGGGTGGCAGAGTGTGAGGACTGCCTTTTACAGCCAGTTGATTTTAAAAACGCAGTAAGCCTTCTCAAAAAACTGATGCGCGAAAACAGTGTTGCACCATATGACGAAACGACCGGCAAAGGTACCGTGCGCCACCTGTATTTAAGATGCGCCGAAAACGGCGATATTATGATATCGCTGGTCATAAATGCAGATAGTTTTCCATGCGGAGAACGCTTTTTATCGGCATATAAAGAGCTGTTCGGGTCAAAACTCGGATCGTTTGTTTTGAATATCAACAAAAAGATACCAATGTTATATTGGGAGACAGATGTGTGCCGCTGTACGGTGACGGATATTTAAACGACTGCCTTTGCGGCGTGAAGGTCAGAATATCGCCGCTGTCATTTTATCAGGTCAATCACAACATGGCTGAAAAGCTGTACGAAAAGGCAGCCGAATATGCCGAGCCTGACGGCAAAAATGTGCTCGATCTTTATTGCGGAGCCGGTACTATAGGGCTTTCAATGGCTGACCGCGCAAAAAGCGTAACAGGCGTCGAGACCATAGATAGTGCCGTGCGCGACGCAGAACATAACGCTGCGGCAAACGGATTTGATAATTGCAGATTTATCTGCGGCGACGCTGCGGCTGCCGCAAAGCAGCTTGAAAAAGAGGATCAAGACCGGACGTCGTGATACTTGATCCGCCGCGCAAAGGGTGCGATGCGGAGCTTATAGATACTGTCGCAGCGAAATTTTCACCGGAACGGGTGGTTTATGTTTCGTGCGATCCAGCCACCCTTGCACGCGACTGCCGCCGCTTTCGGAGCTTGGATATGACACGGTAAAGGCAGCCGCTTTCGATCTTTTTCCCCGTGCCGGTCACGTCGAGACCGTCGTTCTGCTGTCACGAACATGAGGTCAAGAGTCGAGAAATGGCTTGAAATAAGGGCATTTACGGGTTTATGTCTTTAGCGGGGGCATAGATATGTTTCCACAGAGCAAGAGAGTAAAATTGGGAAAATCCGCTGCTGTAACTCTACTTTCGCTATCAACGGCAAAAATGTGAGATTGAGACTATCGGATTGTTGTCATTTGGTCCTTTTTCGAGAGGTTGAGACTCTCGTTATGTTGTCAAATCGGGCTGTAACGGTAGTTTTATTGTCCGAGGGCTATAGGAGGAGATAAGAAATAGATTATGTTGAACTGGTTTAGATCAATAATGAATTCAGGCTCGGTGCTGGGTTATTTCTTTCAGGCTGTGCCGATAACATGCTTTGTAGGAATCGTTTATCTGATTATCAGAGTGGTCACTGTAAAGAGAAAAACAAGCTCAAGGTTGAGTGGCTGAAAGAAATAATGAAGCTGCTTTTCACCTGTTATCTTACGGGATTAATTAGCCTCGTGGTCTTACCTGCAAACTTCTGGTTGAGCTTTTTTGATGGCATCCTCTTAGGCTGGTGGGATGAAATGCTCCCGATTTTCAGCTTTGGCGGGTTCAATTTAGTACCGTCGCTTATAAAGGCATTATCAGGTGAACTCACTATAGGCAGTTGGGTAAAAACCATGCTCATAGGGAACATAGCGATGTTTTTACCGTTGGGGTTTTTCCTCCCGTTTGTCACAGAAAGAGTCAACAGAAAAACATCTTTGTGGTAGCCATTGCTGTTCCGTTCATTGCAGAACTGCTGCAGATGGTATTTGGCAGAAGCTTCGATATTGATGACTTGATCTGTAATTTTATCGGCATCGTGGTCGGATTCTTTATTGCCTACGTAATCAAAGACAGGAAGAAAGAAAAATCAGAGCCTTGATGTATATACACCAGGCTCCCACACTACCATCATCGGCGGCGGGGGCGGTATCGGGAGGAGAAAACATGAACAAAGATATATGCGTCCGCTGCGGTGAAGGTGTTGTCAATATCCGTGTTGGGGCAATCATCATCAAAGATAATAAAGTCCTTATGGTCAATAATAACCGCGATGATTATTACTATTCTGTGGGCGGGCGCATCCAATTTGGAGAAACTGCCGAACAAGCAATAAAACGCGAAGTAAAAAGAAGAACTGGACTGTGAGATGGAAGTTGACAGGCTAGGTTTTATTTGCGAGGCATATTTCTATGGAAGCATTGGAGATGATCAGGAACGCTTGATCTATGAACCGGCATTCTATTTTTATATGAAAGTTCCTGATGATTTCGACTTGCAAGGTAATACATTCTTGGAAGATGGAACACCTGAGTAGGCTCTTGACTTGCTCCCACGAACAGTCAGCGCATATCGGACACGGATACGAGAGCTCCGAGGCATGTGGAGACCGTCGCAATGCTTATAAAAAGCGGTCAGCGCAGTTGAAAATCGGCATAAAAAGATGTAAATTTTTAAAAAACTTTAAATTTGCTCTTTATTTTTTATAAAATAGCTGGTATAATCAATTGGATACTTCAAAGCAATTTGGAGTCTTACGCTTTTTAAGATAAAATAAGAGCGTAATGCTCGTCGTTCGCAGGCTCGTGCCGCGGCGGCGATTGGGATGTCAATATTTTTTAGGAGGATGATTCAAGAATGAGTCACAAGTATGTTTACCTTTTTCAGAGGGTAACAAGGACATGCGCAATCTGCTTGGTGGAAAGGGCGCAAACCTTGCGGAAATGACCGCTATAGGTCTTCCGGTGCCGCAGGGCTTCACTATCTCTACCGAGGCCTGCACACAGTACTATGAGGACGGCAGAAAGATCAACGACGCTATTCAGGCCGAGATCATGGAAAACATCGAGAAGATGGAAACCATCACCGGCAAAAAGTTCGGCGATAAGGAAAATCCGCTGCTCGTTTCGGTTCGTTCGGGCGCCCGTGCTTCGATGCCCGGTATGATGGATACCATTCTTAACCTGGGTCTTAACGAAAAGGTCGTTAATGTTATAGCCGAGAAGTCCAACAATCCGCGTTGGGCTTGGGACTGCTACAGAAGATTTATCCAGATGTTCTCCGACGTCGTTATGGAGGTCGGCAAGAAGTACTTTGAAAAGCTCATCGATGAGATGAAGGAAAAAGAAGGGCGTTACCTTTGACGTTGAGCTCACCGCCGACGATCTGCAGGAGCTTGCAAACGAGTTCAAAGCTGAGTACAAGAAAGCAGCTCGGCAAGGACTTCCCGGATGATCCTAAGGAGCAGCTCTTCGAGGCTATTAAGGCTGTTTTCCGTTCATGGGACAACCCGCGTGCAAACATCTACCGTATGGACCACGACATCCCGTATTCATGGGGTACCGCTGTCAACGTACAGATGATGGCGTTCGGCAACATGGGCGACGATTGCGGAACCGGTGTTGCATTTACCCGTAATCCGGCGACCGGCGAAAAGGGACTCATGGGAGAATTCCTCACCAACGCACAGGGCGAAGACGTTGTTGCAGGCGTTCGTACCCCGATGCCGATAGCCGAAATGAAGGACAAGTTCCCGAAGGCTTTCGAGAAGTTCCAGCAGGTCTGCCAGACCCTTGAAAACCACTACAGAGATATGCAGGACATGGAGTTCACCATCGAGCATGGCGAGCTTTACATGCTCCAGACCCGTAACGGTAAGCGTACCGCTGCCGCTGCTATAAAGATCGCCTGCGACCTTATTGACGAAGGCATGATCACCGAGCAGGAAGCTCTTATGCAGATCGATGCAAAGAGCCTTGACATGCTTCTCCATCCGACATTTGATCCCAAGGCACTTAAAGAGGCTGACAAGAACAATGTTGTCGGCAAGGGTATTGCCGCTTCTCCGGGTGCTGCCGCAGGTAAGATCGTATTTACCGCCGAAGATGCAGTTATTGAAGGCAAGAAGGGCGAGAAGGTCGTTCTTGTTCGTCTGGAAACCTCTCCTGAGGATATCGAGGGCATGAAGTATGCACAGGGCATACTGACCGTCCGCGGCGGACAGACATCACACGCTGCCGTTGTTGCCCGTGGAATGGGAACCTGCTGTGTTTCCGGCTGCGGCGATATAAAGATGGACGAGGAGAACAAGCAGTTCACACTCGCAGGCAAGGTGTTTAAGGAGGGCGACGGTCTGTCGCTCGACGGTTCTACCGGTACTATCTATGATACCATCATTGCAACCGTTCCTGCCGATCCTAACTCAGGATACTTCGGAAGAATCATGCAGCTTGCCGATAAGTACAAGAAGCTTGGTGTCCGCACCAATGCAGATACTCCGGCAGACGCAAAGCGCGCCGCTGAGCTTGGCGCTCAGGGAATCGGTCTCTGCCGTACAGAGCACATGTTCTTCGGCGAGGGCAGAATTGACGCGTTCCGCGAGATGATCTGCTCTGAGACTGTTGAAGAAAGAAAGGCTGCGCTTGACAAGATCGAGCCCATGCAGCAGTCAGACTTTGAGGGACTGTTCGAGGCTCTTGGCGGTTATCCTGTAACCATCCGCTTCCTCGATCCGCCGCTTCATGAGTTCGTACCGACCAACGAAGCAGATATAGAGACCCTTGCAAAGGCACAGGGCAAGACCGTTGCTCAGATCAAGCAGATCTGCTCTGATCTCCACGAGTTCAACCCGATGATGGGTCACCGTGGCTGCCGTCTCTGCGTGACTTACCCGGAGATCGCCGAGATGCAGACCGCAGCAGTTATCAAGGCTGCTATCAATGTTAAGAAGAATCATCCTGATTGGAATATCGAGCCTGAGATCATGATTCCGCTGGTAGGCGAGATCAAAGGAGCTTAAGTTCGTTAAGGATGTAGTTGTCAAGACCGCTGACGAGATCATAAAGGCAAGCGGCACCGAGCTCAGGTATGAGGTCGGCACCATGGTCGAGATCCCGAGAGCTGCTCTCACCGCTGACGATATAGCTAAAGAGGCTGAGTTCTTCTGCTTCGGAACCAACGATCTTACCCAGATGACCTTCGGCTTCAGCCGTGACGACGCAGGCAAGTTCCTCCCGTCTTACTATCAGAATAAGATTTACGAATCTGATCCGTTTGCACGTCTCGACACGATCGGTGTCGGCAAGCTGATGGATATGGCTGTAAAGCTTGGCAGAGCCACCCGTCCGACACTCCATTGCGGAATATGCGGCGAGCACGGCGGCGATCCTTCGTCGATCGAGTTCTGCCATCAGATAGGACTTGACTATGTGTCCTGCTCACCGTTCCGTGTGCCGATCGCTCGCCTCGCAGCAGCACAGGCTGCTATTAAAGAGCAGGGAAACAAGTAATTGTTCCTTCCTCAAAATCGCCGATTTGACGATTGACGAAGCGTATGCTCATAAGTATCTGAAAACAGTTTCTGATGTGCACCATTTCAAAACATCAAATTGGAAAGATGTAAAGGTTTCAATTTATATCTAAAATGAATCCCTCTGCCGAGTAAAATCGGCAGAGGGATTTTTGCGTCAATTGCACATTTTTCAATAGTCCTCCTTTGCAGTACAATGTACTCAGCAAAGGAGGATTTTGCTATGAAAGATGAATTTATTACCCGCGTCGGCGTTTGGGGACAGCGCCACTACAACTATCTGAAGAAGCACTTCACTACGGTCATCAACGTCATGCGAATGAACGGAACACTCGAACAGTACATCAAAGACATTGACAAAGATGCAAATGATATGTTCGATAAGCTGGTAAAACAATTGGCTGATAGTGAAGGCATCAACGAAGAACTGAAATCCGCCAATGAAATAGATTGGATTCGTTCCATGAACAGCATTCGCAATCGTGCGAAAGAAATCGTTCTCAGCGAGGTGATTTACAACTAATAAACTGCGGGGCCTGAAATATGGCTCCGTTTGTTGTTTCGCCAATATCAATATTTGACAAACAAATGAAACTTTTCGTTTCGTAGAAAATAAAGCATACTATTTTCAAGTAACGCTTGATTTTTCGTAGAAAATAGTATATAATAAAATTGTTTTAGTAGAATTGCAATTTTCTATGAAAGGTTATGCTTTATGAAACGTCCGGATTATCTGAATCAAATACGAGGCAATATCGAAAGAGCCGAAGACGGTTCGGTGTTTGTTTCGACAGACTTTACCGATATAACCGATAAGAAAACGGTGAATATGGGGCTTATTCGCCTTGCGGATGAGGGCTTAATAAAAAAGATATTGTTCGGTGTGTATTACAAGCCGGAGTTTAACGAACTGCTCGGCGAAACCGTTGCACCGTCACCGAACAAGGTCGCTCATGCACTTGCCCGCAATTTTGGCTGGACGATTGTCCCCTGCGGCGATACGGCTTTGAATCTTTTGGGACTTTCAACGCAAGTCCCGTCTCAGTGGGTATATGTTTCCGACGGCGCATACAAAGAGTACACATTCGATAATACAACAATCAAATTCAAGCGTACCACAAACAAGGAAATATCAAAGGTTTCCTATAAAACGGCGCTAACCATTCAGGCGTTGAAAGCGCTCGGTAAAGAAAAAACATCACCGAGCAGGTAATATCGCGTCTGAAAAAGATATTGACCGATGAAGAAAAAGAAAAGATGTTGGCGGAGTCGAAATCTGCAACATCGTGGGTTTTAGAACTTATCAAAGTGATTTGTAAGGATGAAGAAAAATGAGAGATATCGCAAGGTTAAGTGAAAAAGACAAAAAGGCACTTTTCCACAACACAGCCGCTAAAATGGGTATGACCGACGCCATTATTGAAAAAGATTTTTGGGTGTGCTATATGCTTGATTATCTTTTTCACCGCTGTCAGTGGAAGAACAATATTGCTTTCAAGGGCGGCACAAGTCTTTCAAAATCTTATGGACTCATTGAACGCTTTTCCGAAGATATTGATTTGATTCTCGATTGGCGTGTTCTCGGCTACGAAAAGGATGAGCCGTGGGCAGATAGGAGCAACACCAAACAGGACGCCTTTAATAAAAAGAGGCAGGCACAAAAACAGAAGCGTTTTTAAGAAACGAATTTATGCCTGCCGTTATTGCGGACTTGCAAAATGAACTCTCCTATGATGTAAATTGTTATATAGAGGACGACGATCCGCAAACGGTAGTTTTCGCCTACAATCGCAGCTTTGACGATTCGGCGATTCTGCCTGTGATTCGTCTTGAAATCGGAGCGCTTGCGGCGTGGACACCGGCAGAGGAAAAGCCAATTACCCCTTATGCTGCTGAGCAGTACGGCAGACTTTTCAGGCAACCGAGCACGGAAATCTTGACCGTCTTGCCGAAGCGCACATTTTGGGAGAAGGTTACTATTTTACATAGAGAGGCATATCGCCCCGAAAACAGTGCCTTACCAACAAGATATTCCCGCCATTATTATGATCTTTATTGTATGGCAAATTCGCCTGTAAAGGCTGAGGCTTTCGTAGACTTAGACCTGCTCGATAAAGTTGTGCGTTTTAAGGATAAATTCTACCGTTGTTCGTGGGCAAGGTACGACGAAGCCAAACCCGGTACAATGAAATTGATACCAAGCGAGAAAAATATCAAAGTTCTGAAAGACGACTACGAACATATGAAAAATATGATTTACGGCGAAAAACCGGATTTTGATGTGATCTTGGAAGCAGTAAAACATCTTGAAGATGAAATAAATGTATTATAAGCACAATTTATGAGGCAGTGATTATAAGAAAATATAATGTGCAAAAATTACTTCAAAGTGATCTATTGCTGAGGTGAAAAATTATGAATGAGATAAATAAAAAGAATTATCCGAAATGGACATTCGGACTAAATATATTACACCCGCTATTGTTTCAGCCGGCTGGGTTCCTTTTTCTCAGATGCGTGAAGAATATAAAGTCACAAACGGTAGAATTATCGCTCGTGGGAAGACGTGCAAACGTGAGGCTCCGCTAAAAGCAGATTATGTGCTTTTCTACAAACCGAATAAGCCGATTGCAATTGTAGAAGCAAAAAGATAATAATCATACAATGGCTGACGGTATGCAACAAGCATTGCAATACGCAGATATGATGGATGTACCTTTTGTATTTTCTTCAAACGGTGACGGCTTTGTTTTCCATAACAAATTCATCACCGAAGGACATCCCGAGATAAATCTTTCTTTGGATGAATTTCCTTCACCGGAGACTCTATGGAATATGTATCACGAACAAAGCCATATCAGTTTGGCACAAGACACAGTTATAGACGAGCCGTATTACTCGGACAATCCCGATAAACAACCGCGTTATTACCAGATGAACGCAATCAACAAAACCGTCGAAGCTATTGCAAACGGTCAGAATAGAGTCTTACTTGTTATGGCAACTGGTACGGGAAAAACCTACACGGCGTTTCAAATTATTTGGAGACTATGGAAAGCGGGTATCAAAAAACGCATTCTGTTTCTTGCGGATAGAACTGCTCTAATTTCACAGACTTTCACCAATGATTTTGCTCCGTTCAAAGATAAGATGACATGGGTAACAAAGCAGAATTTTGACACGGCACATGAAATATATCTCGCTCTATATCAAGGCTTAACAGGTGAAGACGAAGATGCCAACAGTCTGTTCAAACAGTTCAGTCCCGGATTCTTTGACCTAATTGTAGTTGACGAATGCCATAGAGGCAGCGCGAAAGCAGACAGTCAATGGAGAGAGGTGTTGGAGTATTTCAGTTCTGCAACTCAAATCGGCCTTTACGGCAACTCCCAAAGAAACCAACTCTGTATCTAATATTGATTACTTTGGCGATCCCATATATACATATTCGTTGAAGCAAGGTATAGACGACGGCTTTCTTGCGCCTTATCGCGTGATTCGCGTGTTCTTTGATAAAGATATTGAGGGATTTGTACCATACGATGGTCAGCTTGACGATAACGGCGAAGTTATTGATAACCGAGTATATAACACAACGGATTTTGATAAAAATATAGTCCTTGCCAAACGCACCAAACTTGTTGCAAAGACGGTCTCAGACTATCTGAAAAAGCATAATTGTCGTATGGATAAGACAATATTTTTCTGCGTTGACCAAGCATGCCGACCGTATGCGCCAAGCACTTGTAAATGAAAATGCAGATATGTGTGCTATTGACGATAAATACGTTATGCGAATTACTGCAAACGACGAAGCCGGCGTTAAACAACTCGATAACTTCCGTAATGTAGAAAAAAGATTATCCTGTTCTTGTAACAACATCAAAACTACTTTCTACGGGTGTTGACATACAAACTGTTAAGTATATCGTGTTGGATTCCAATATTCGCTCTATGACAGAATTTAAGCAGATTATTGGTAGAGGAACCCGTGTCCGTGAAGACTTAGGCAAACTGTATTTCACGATTTTTGACTTCCGTGATGTTACTCATTTGTTCCACGACCCTGACTTTGACGGCCCGATCGAACAGCAAGATGATTTTGAGCCTCACAAACCCGGTCCCGGACCAGATGAACCGCCTAAAGTTCCTCCGCAGCCAAGCGATAAAAAATCTAAATATATGCTTGGCGGAACACAGGTTACAGTAGCACAAAAACACATTCAGTATCTTGATAAAGATGGTAATTTAATCACTGAAAGTCTTATTGACTATACCAAGCGCAACGTTCGCAACCAATATGCATCTATGGATGAATTCCTTAATGCGTGGAGTGATGCAGAACGTAAGCAGACCATTGTTGAAGAACTTGAAAAGCGCGGTGTTTTCTTTGACGACCTCTGCGATGAGGTGGGCAAAGACCTTGACCCCTTGATATGATCCTTCACATTGTATTTGACCAACCGCCACTTACAAGAAAGGAACGTGCGGAAAACGTTCGTAAACGCAATTACTTTTACCAAATATGGCAAACAAGCCGCTGAAATTTTGGATGAGCTTTTGACAAAGTATGCTGATAGCGGACTTGATGACCTTGAAAACGTTGACGTTTTTGAAGGTTGACCCTATCAAACAGTATGGAACACAGGTCTATATTGTTAATACCATCTTTGGCGGTATTGCTAAATTCAGAGATGCTATAAAAGAGTTAGAAGCAGCAATTTATGCTGCATAAGGAGATTATAAACTATGGCAAGTTCTTCATTGATAAAATCGCTTGAAAACATTATGCGCATTGATGATGGCGTTGATGGCGATTCTCAATATATTGCTCAGATTACGTGGATGCTTTTTCTAAAAGCGTTTGATGCAAAGGAAATGGAATGGGAGTTTAAACCCGATTATAAGGGCATTATTCCCGTTGGCTATCGTTGGCGTGATTGGGCGGATGATAAAGAAGGTATCACAGGTGATGCCTTAATTAAGTTTGTCGGTGAACTTTTTGAAAAGTTAAGAAAGCTCGACGTTTCAGATGGAGATATGCGCAAGTACGTTGTTAGAAACGTATTTGAGGATATCAACAATTATATGAAATCGGGCATTCAACTTCGCAAACTCATTAACGCTATCAACGATAAGGTTGACTTTAATGATGCAAGAGAAAAGCATACTTTCAATGAGTTGTATGAAGAAATGCTCCGTGACTTGCAGAGCGCAGGACAAGCGGGCGAGTATTATACTCCTCGTCCCGTAACCAATTTTATTGTTGAGAAGGTTAATCCTAAACTTGGTGAGGTTGTCCTTGACCCCGCTTGCGGTACAGGTGGATTTTTTTAACAAGCACTATTGCGCATCTTGGTAGCATTACCACTACCGAAGAACTTGCCACGCTTCAAAAATCAATTACCGGTTGGGAGAAGAAACCTCTTCCGTTTCTTCTTGCAATGACGAATCTTATTCTGCACGATATCGAGATCCCATCCTTGAAGCATCAGAACTCGCTTTCCAAGCCGCTTTCCGATTATTCTGCAAAGGATAGAGTTGACGTTATCGTTGCCAACCCTCCCTTCGGTGGTGCAGGATAAGTCTGTCAAAAATAATTTCCCGTCCGAATTTCAAACGAGCGAAACTGCCGATTTGTTTATGGCACTTATTATGCACTTACTCAAGGATAAAGGTCGTTGCGGTATCGTTTTGCCCGATGGCTTTATGTTCGGTATTGCTCCAGACAATAAAGTCAAGGAAACTATCAAAGAAAAACTTCTTAAAGAGTACGGACTTCACACGATTATTCGCTTACCACAGGTGTTCAAACCCTATGCACAAGTCAATACTAATCTTCTGTTCTTCCAAAAGGGTGTTGCAAGCCGTGGTGTATGGTTCTATCGTTTGGACTATCCCGAAGGAGTAAAGAGCTTTACCAAGACCAAGCCTATGCAGGACAAGCATTTTGATCCCGTTCGTGAGTGGTGGGATAATAAAAACCAATTACAGTTGATGGCAAAGATAAGGCACGTTTCTTTACAGCCGAAGAATTAAAGGATTTGCACTATAATTTGGACAAGTGTTGTCCTTTCCCTCACGAGGAGGAAGAAATCTTGGAGCCTTCCGAACTTATCGCACGTTATCAAGCGGAACGCTCCGAGCTTAATGCCAATATTGATCGCATTTTGTCTGATATAACGGCTATGTTGGAGGTAAAGGAATGACCGCACAGGACTTAAAAAATTCAATTCTTCAACTTGCCGTACAGGGTAAACTGGTATCGCAAGATCCAAGCGACGAGCCTACATCGGAGCTTTTAGAACGAATTAAACGATATAGAGAAACTGCCATTAAAAAATGGCACATTATCTATTGATAAAAAGCATACTGCCGATCCAATATTAGAGAACGATATTCCTTATGATTTGCCCAACTCTTGAAATGGGTTCGATTTGCCGACATTGTTACGTTCAATTCCGGCAAAACGCCTGCAAGGCAAGAAACTACAAATTGGAGCAATGGGGTATGTCCTTGGGTGTCGATTGCTGATATGGTTGCGGATGGTATCACTGTTGACACTAAGGAAATGGTCAGCGAAAAGGCTATTTCGGAAAGCTTCTCGGGGAAGATATCTCCCGTTGGAACAATGATAATGAGCTTCAAGCTTACTATCGGTAAAATGTCTATACTTGGTATCAATGCGGTGCACAACGAAGCTATTATCAGTATTTTTCCTACGGTTGAAAGCAAAGATGAAGATGTTATTAAGGCTTACTTGTTTAAAATTCTTCCGTTGATTGCTATTACTGGAGATTCAAAAATGCTGTTAAAGGTAAAACGCTCAATGCAACGTCTATTAGCAACCTTATGATTCCACTGCCTCCCCTTGCTGAACAAGAGCGTATTGTTGCAAAAATCGAAGAACTTTTGTCTCTTGTTGAGAATTATGGTGAAGCAGAAGAACGTTTGAAAGTATTGAACGCAGAATTTCCCGACAAGCTTCGCAAGTCAATTTTGCAACAAGCGGTGCAAGGTAAACTTACCGAGTGCGATCCTGCCGACGAGCCTGCTTCAGAACTCTTAAAGCGTATTCGCGCGGAGAAAACGAAGCTTATTGCTGAAGGAAAGGTGTATAGGGAAAAAAAGAATTAAAATCCATATCTTACGACGAAATTCCTTTTGACATCCCTGACGAGTGGGAATGGTGCAAACTTGGAGAACTTACCCGTCTTATAACAAAAAGGTTCCTCCCCTTCTTGGCAAGGGGTTTCCTATACGACGGAGGAAAAGGGCATACTGTTTGTTACAAGTGAAAACGTTGGGGTTGAAAGTATGCTCTTGGAAAAGCGCAAATACGTGGAGACTAAATTTAACGATATGCACCCATCTTCAATTCTTCAAAAGGGTGATCTGCTTACAAACATCGTCGGCGCATCCATTGGTAGAACAGCATTATTTGATGAAGAGATTGAAAATGCAAATATCAATCAAGCGGTGTGTATTATTAGATTAGTAAATAATTGTCTTACAGATTATTTACTAATGTACCTCAATAGTGCAACTGCCATCCAAATAATGACTAATAAATCTGTCGATTCGGCAAGAGCCAACCTTAGTTTGACGTCGGTAACAAATTTAATGGTTCCGCTTCCACCTCTTGCAGAACAAAAACGAATTGTCGCGCGTGTCGAGGAACTATTCGCGGTGTGCGATGGGTTGAAATGAAAGGAGTAAAAATGAATATTGATCTTATTAGAAAAATTGATTTTGGGGAAATAGACGGCTACGGAGATCCCAATCTTGAAAAATACTTTTAGATAACAATTATTGGCAGAAAATTATTGATAACAATGTCTTCTTTGTTGTCGGAAAGAAAGGAACTGGAAAATCTTCAATATATCAGATGATTGCTCGCGAATCATTTGGTAAAGGATGTCTGGTTATTAACAAGGATTTTGGCGAATTTCCATTTGAAAAACTATTGCATCTGCATGATGACAATTTCGCAAAGCCCAATCAATATCAAACAATTTGGAAAAACGTAATATTCAATTTGCTTATTCAAGCGATTGCACAATTGCCTGGGGAAGAAAATGATTATTATAAGGAGATTAAACAGTATCAAGAAATGTATCTTGGAAATTCCATAGATTTACATAAGGATATTGTTTCCACCACAACGAAGACACAAGGTAGCCTGCTTGCTCATGGCTTGGGATTGAGTCGTGAAAAAGGAGTTCAGTGTGACTTCAAATTCAACGACAATAATATCACTACAATTAATTCACGCTTGTTTAGTTTGCTTGAAAATTATTTTATTACTACATCTTTTGATAGAAAAATCGTTATTCAGTTCGATAGATTGGATGATAATTATAATCAATATCAAGATGCTGAAGAATACTATCAAGCAATGATCAGTTTATTCAAAGCGGTATATAATTTCAATCAATCGCTTAGGTCGAAATCAATTAATTGTGCTAAAGTAGTTCTTTACATACGTTCCGATATTATAAAAGCTATGGCGTCTCGCGATGCAGAAAGTGCACGATGGGATGATTTTAGATTTGATTTGGATTGGCGGGTAAACAGTATTAAAGATATTTATCAATCTGACTTATACAAGATGGTTAAAAAAAGAATTGATGTATCTTGTCCCGAGGCGTCTAATAAGAGCTTTGATGAAATTTTTTTGCTCCCGAAAAGGATTTGGAACTCGAATGCAAGGGACTCGAATTCTTCAAGGTGCTTGTTTTACAAACATTGTTTAGACCGCGTGACCTAATCAAATTGTTAAAAACACTCCAAAAAAATGTATGCGATAGAGGAAGACTAAATTGTGCAAGTTATAATGACACATTAAAAAAAATATTCTCATTGGCTTGTTAATACTGAAATAGCAAACGAAATCAACCCGGTTTTAAAGGATGATTATCCCTATGTTATTGAATTGCTTAGACTTTGCGGTTCTCGAAATTTGACTGTTAAATCTTTTTCGGGAAGATATTACTCGGTAAGACACACTTTCAAAATGAAGCCCTTAGAGATGCTCAATTTCCTATACAGCGTGGGAATAATCGAAAACAGTTGGCGAAACAACGTCTTGGGAAAATATATGCATAGATCAATTTTCCGAAACGAGGGCGATTTTGATCGCAATCTTGAGTTCCGTATAATTCCTGCTGTTTGGAACGGATTGACCGTTTAAGTATTTGAGGTGGTATATGTGGGAAATCAAAGATGTAGAAGAATATTTCTATAATGAAACAAAAGATTTTAGAATTTCAAAAACAGAACTAATCGAAACAAAACATTCTTATTTTGATACAATAGATTGCTACCTTGTTTCAACAGAGCAAGGATATGATTTTTATGTTTTTGTAGGAGATACAACGTTTACAAATTTATATCCTGCGCGCAAAGGTGAAACTCTCGATGAGTGTTATTATAAACATGTTGGATTCATTGCCGAATACTCATCTGCGGCAATACATAGGAATTTTATTTTTTAGATTTCATCAAAGATACAACTGTTTTTCCTATCCTTGATAGAAGAATGCAAGAAATCGCTGAAGACATCACTCTTGATAAAAAATTCTAACCAATTAAGCGGTCTGTCTAACCAAATTCGTAACTGCTATATTGTACTTAGTGACTATTTGATGAATAAGGTAAAATCGCAAAATCCTAATTTCAAGAATGATAATTTCAAAGATAACTTAGAAGAGTTTCTTAAAATGATATTGCCGGGACCGCAATCTGAAACGAGAAGAAATGTAATCAATACTATAGCTCAAAAAGGATGGAAAATGACCGCAGAATTGGTTCATAAAGATTCTGTTACTGTTTTTGATATTTTGATTTCCTTTAACATTTTACAACTTATCGTATCAACTATCAGTAATATTATTGTGGGAAACAACATGCCATTTAACAAAGTAAAATGTCCGCTATGTATGGGAGAAAAACACACTATGCAACAAAACAGGGATAAAGCAGGTTATCAATATATTTGCAGTTCTTGTGGGCATGCTTTTGAAGTTTCTATGGACGACATCATTAAAAAAATTCTAAATAAAATCTTAGAATGCTTTATAATCGAAGGTGAAATTTTGAAGATTACTATACCAAGGCTCTCCACATCAAACGCCTTAACTTTTTAGTCGCGATTTGCAAGATTGCGATTACGATGATAAATACTTTTTGATGTATCAGAAATTAATAATTATGAGCCGTTGCCGATGCTTTTAACCGCCGCCTCGATTCGACAGTTTTGCGAGCAACGAAATTTGGCACCGTGGGATATACAATTACTTTATAGTGAAAACAAAAACTATGATTACGCCTGCCATATGGGATTTTTTCAAGCGGCAGGTTTCCCGCAAGGTAAAGCCCCCGGAGAAGCTCCCGGAAGCTCGTCTTATATCCTGCTAACAAAACTCAACATAAGAGAGATGCATCAAGAAGCAATCAAAAATGGCGAGTATATGGAGCAGGGAGATTTGATAGAACGGAAAAGTGATGAACTTGCCACCGTACTTGCCCAAGGTAATCGAGAATTACAAAAAATGTTCCGCTACCTTATTCGTGAAGCAATTCGAAACGTTCCCGAACACGCAGGAACTAATGAAGTGTGGATTTGCGGACAATATTGGCACAATCGAGACAAAGCCGAAATAGCAATTTTGGATGAAGGCATTGGAGTGTATGAGAGCTTAAAACAAAATCGCATCCATAGAGAGTATGTAACAAACAACGCGGAAGCTTTGCGCTGGGCGATAAAACCCGGTATTTCGGTAGCCTTTAACCCTGCGAGAGGACAACGAAGCCAAGACACTTGGGCGAACTCCGGATACGGACTTTTTATGATCAGTGAGATTTGCAAAGCAACCAATGGTTGGTTGACTTTTTTGTTAGTGGCGATGATTGTTTACGTGTATATCCTAATGGTAATGGCGTATATGGTGCTCATTTTAAAGGAACGGCATTGGGTATTAGAATCAAGCCTTCTTGCGTAAGTGAGTATCAGTCGCTTATTGATTCCGTTCGTAAAAGTGGTGAAGATACTGCTAAAGCAATAAAAAATTCTTTCAAAGAAGCATCTACCCCTTCTAAAGGTTTGATGTACTAAAATATTCAATCTCTAAGTCGTCATATGACTTCTTTTAGATGTTGTGTGGCGGCTTAATATTTTATGACCACTAAAATCCGTATTATGGTACACTTAATTTTGTAAGATGTATATACACAAAGCAAGTAATAAAGCCAAGGGGCTGCTCACATGACAAATAAAGTTGAACTTACACCCGAACAAAAGATGCATTAGTCAAATTCTTTCAGAACAATGACTTTACGGCGAACATGACGCTGAACCGTGAATGTAATTTAAAGGACGAACAGGCTGAAATTTTTGTTCGCACCAAAAAGATTTTCGGAGAATATTGGCTCGGAAATTTGCGCCCGCTCGGTGTTAATCGCAAAATGAAGAACTTTTCAAAAGACTATCCGGTAAACCTTTTGGAGAATGCCGATGCGGAATATTTCTCCGAGCAGATTTCTGAAATCTACACAGACCCGGAAAAGCTGAGCGAATATATTGATCGCTTTTTTGAAATGTATGGGGAACCGGTTATGCTCGGCCTTGATTGCTATGCAAAATCGGTAGGCAAAGAGGTTGACGAGCTTACCGATGAAGAAATACATACGATTGTTGAAAAAGTTGCCGGAGTAATTGACGAAACTCTGATTGAAACGGTTATGCAAAGGCCAACAGGTTCCTGCAATTTTCGGCATTTCCAAAAGATTCCGCAGCACGAAGATTTTACAGAGCAGTTAAATCAGGATAAAATCAACTTTACAACAAGTGGACTCACGCAAAAACAAAGCTCGGCGCTCCGCTCCTTTTCAGCGAGTTATCGGATGATGAAGCTACCAATATTGAAGGCGCAAAAATGTTTTTTTGCAAATGATCCGGAGGAAGAACGGCGGTATATTTTCCTGCGTGATGAGTTTGCAAAAACCTTAAGCAGCACCGATAAAGAGATATATTATCTTTCGGAAAAAGGACTTACTCAAAAAGAAAATTGCCGATCGACTCGGATACAAAACCCACAGTGCGGTCAGCAAGCGTATGAAAATAATGAATAAGGATTTCAAAAAAATTCTTAGGCTTTGAAAACTGAATAAGTAATAATTTTACGGCGGTGTTCCGAAAAAATGGAGCACCGCCGTTTTTTATATCCGAAAATATTTTTAAAAAGCCTAAAAAATTTTTTCAAAACTCAGGAACATTTTTCGCCTTTCGCTTTGTACTGTATATGGATAGAAAGAAAAAATTTTTAACCGGGAGGAAACCAAATTGAACGAAACCAGACAAAGCACAGAAAAAAAGATTTTCGGAAGCCGCTTCCGAAAACAAAAAGAAACGCGGAAGACCCACTGTTTACAAGCGTGACCACATGGAAGGCATAGGCAGAGATTTAGAAATATTTGACGGGCGCACGCACAGAACTCATGTCAACCAATACTACCGTGCCGCTGTATTCGGAATTTTAGAGGAACACAAAGAAAATACCCTATCTTGAAGAAATTTTTAAGATAGGTCAGTGCTTATGTATTCAAAAGGATGAAATTATAGAGCAGCTCGGACGAATGTATGCACAGGATGGATATAGCGAAGAAAACCATCGTGGAGGCGGCAACGCTGGCAGCAAGATTTTATCACAACGGCAACACCGTGAAAGAAATAGCGGCATATTTACGGCGCGTCAGAAAAGCAAAAAGCTGGGATGTTTAATGTATTTCGGAAACCGCTTCCGAAAAGGAATAATATCGGATCGGCTGAAAAGTCGGTCTTTATTATACAAAATTTCAGAAAAGAGGTAATGCCTATGAGGGTATCAAAAAGCAAAACTATCATTAAAGATTAAGGTGTGTCTCACACCTTAGCAAGCAGGGACTTTGTGTGCCACGAAAGTCCCAATCACAGCCGAAATCGGCTGACTCTTTGGGGGGCAGCCCCAATCCCCGTGAGAAAGGAGCTGATACTATACGGGAAAAAGATATACGAATATCCGTAAGAGTTACGGATAAAGAAAAGCAGAAAATCAAGGCAACAGCAAAAAAGTGCGGGATATCCACAACCGAGTATGTAAGACAAAGAGCGTTAGGCTACGAACCGAAAACGGTTCCGCCGGATGCTCTTTTGTTTTACTTGAAAAGATCGGCCGATTGGAGGATAAATCCACTTCTTCAAAACTAAATAACCAAATCTACAATCTACTAAAAGAAATATCCGAAACTTTGCTGTTGCCCGGAAAGGAGCGTGATGAAATATGGCAGTCACCGGATTCTGGCCGGTTTACGGAAACCTAAAGGCTACGCTTGACTATGCCGACAATCCCGATAAAACCACACCGAAAGAATATCTTGACAAGGATTTATATTCCGCCTTACGCTACGCAGAAAACGATAATAAAACGGACAGGCAGGTTTTTGTCGGCGGTATCAACTGCTCGGCGCAAAACGCCTATACTGAGATGATAACCGTACAGCGGCGATTTGGTATGAAAGGTAAGGTTGTTGCCTATCACGGAATACAGAGTTTTAAGGCAAACGAAGTCACACCTGAAGAAGCATTTGAAATCGGCAAGGAAACCGCAAGAAAGATGTGGGGAGATAGATATCAAGTGCTTGTGACTGTTCATTTGAACACGGATAACCTGCATTGTCACTTCGTCGTAAACCCCTGTTCATTCAAGAATGGCTCAAAGTTCAAGAACAAAATCGGTGATCATTTGGAACTGCGAAAGATATCAGATGGGGTTTGCCGAGAGCACGGTTTATCCGTTCTCCAAAACAGTAACTTTTACAGTAAAGGGCAAAAGAAAGAGTATTGGGCGCACAGAAACGGGCAGATGACGCATCGTGATATGTTGAAAAAGGATATTGACTATTGCTTACAGTATTCATCGAACGGCTCGGAACTTGAACGGCAGTTATGGGGACTCGGCTACTCTATCGACTGGCGGCGGCTATCTATTAAGCATAAAGGTTGGGACAGAGCCGTGCGCCTTAAAAGCCTCGGGATTACCAGAAACAACCCTTGAGGCGTGCTTCGCCAAAAACAAAGGCAACTATTACTTCTATGACGAATGGAACACTCATTTACCGTACAAGGCAAAGCAAGCACCCATTATCAGACTAATGAACCAACTTGATTTTACCGTAGACCACGCCAAAGATCCGTCAAAGGTACTTGTCAGCGCGGTATTTTATATCATCCTATCATTGTTTGAAATAGCAAGGGCAGCGAAAGATTTTGTTATTGCCGATGTTGAATTGCGGCACGAGGTACGCAATGTAAAGAAGTATGTTAGCGAATACCGCTTTTTGCAAGCTGAAAAGCTCAATACAATGACGGATATCAAAAATTATATTGACACAACTAAAGCGGAAATAAACAAATTTGAACGCAGCCGCGCCCTTACCGATAACAAGCGCCGTCGAGCAAAAACACCGGAAGAAAAACAACAGTACAAGGATGAGCGCAAGACCATAACCGAGCACATTACGCCGTTACGCAAGAAGCTTAAACAGGCGGTGCAGATTTATAATAAGTCGCCCCGCCTTATTGATTTACTTGACAGGGAATATCAAATTGAAAGAAAAACTTATGAAAGGACGAAATAGTATATTGTTTACCGGCTTATATATTCGCGGACCTTAACGGGCAATTAACACCCACAAACAAATTCTTTGAAAGGCAGTAATTATGAACCGAACAAACTACACTGCCGTTTCAATCATATTTTTATATACACAATTTTCTACAACAGAAACGGCAGACAAAAAGGAATTAAATTTTGGAGGAAAAACCTTATGAAAGAAACGAAAACGTCTGCCGAAAAGGTAGTAAAAGAACCTAAGCCGAAGCTTATGAACATTAAGCTTGAAAAGCTTCACCCGTTTGAGGTTCACCCATACAAGGTGCTTGATGATGAGTCAATGACGGAGCTTGTTGAAAGTATAAAAGAGTACGGACTGCTAAACCGCATTATTGTTCGCCCACTTGAGGATAAACAGGATGAATACGAAATTATATCCGGACACCGCAGAGTGCGTGCAGCCGAGCTTCTTGAAATAAAAGAAATTCCGGCGGTTGTTCATTTTATCGACCGTGACCAAGCCACGATTTTAATGGTAGATTCAAACTGTCAGCGTGAAAACCTATCTCTTATGGAAAAGGCGCGGTCATACAGAATGAAGCTTGATGCGATTAAGCACCAAGGCACTTCTCGACAGAATGTCGAGAAGTCAGAAGTGAGTGCGGAGTTGATTTCAGAAAATGACAGCGGAAGAACCGTGCAGCGCCTAATTCGATTGACCTATCTAATGCCCGAACTACAAGAGTTTGTAGATAGCGGCAAAATGAAAATGCTCCCGGCTTACGAATTGTCTTTTCTAAATGAAGAAGCACAAAGAGATGTCATTGACCGCATTGATGAAACGGAAAGCTTTCCATCCCACGCACAGGCTCGCCGTATGCGCGCCGCTTTTGAAGAAGGCAAACTTGACTACGATACCGTAGCTGAAATTATGGCAGAGGTCAAGCCGAATCAGGTGGAAAAACTGAAAATTCCAATGAACGATATCAAGAAATATGCACCTGATTGCTCCACACCTAAGGAACTTTCCGAGCTTATCATAAAACTGTTGAAGCAGAATTATGAGCGCAAACACTGTGACCGCGATGAATGTCGCTAATCGCACATTTGCAAGGAGAAAAACGGATGGGTAAAATAATGTCGAACGATCCTAAAATGTGCTATGCGGCACTCAAATTGATTGAGCAATTATACAAGGACGGTCACATTCCGGTGTATATGTACCGCAACATTCTAAATGATTATGCCGAAATCGTTGACCTTTCAAAATTTACGGTAGCAAAGGAGGAAAATGAATGTACGAAATAAATCGGGTACCCAAGAGAGTCGTAATTTATGCCCGTGTCTCTACCGAACACGAAGCGCAGATAAATGCTCTTGAAAATCAGCTTGACTGGTACAAGCCCATTTTGGAAATGCACAAGGAATGGCAGGTCGTGAATTGGTACGTTGACAAAGGCATTACCGGCACATCCGCTGAAAAAGGCCGCAGTTTATGCAGATGATATTTGACGCCAAATGCGGTAAGTTTGATATGATTATCACCCGTGAGGTATCCCGTTTTGCGAGAAACACCGTTGATACGCTCAACTACACACGACTTTTGAAAACTCATAAGGTTGATGTCTACTTTATTAACGATAACATCAAAACCTCGGACGGAGACGGAGAATTTCGACTGACTATTATGGCATCGCTTTCGCAGGATGAAAGCCGAAAGACCTCCGTCCGTGTAAAAGCCGGACAGCAAACCTCTATGGATAACGGCATTTTCTATGGAAGCGGGAACATTCTCGGTTACAGGCGAAAAAGAAACCATAGACGATAACAATAAAAAGCATGTGGATTTTCTTGTTGAGCCGGAACAAGCCGAAACCGTAAAAATGATTTTCAGTATGTATCTTGACGGCCATGGGTTAATGCAAATCAAGAATGAATTGGAACGGCAAGGACGGCTGACGGCTATGGGAAAAACAAATTGGCATTGCACGGTAATTTCCCATGTCCTAAAAAACTCATTCTACTGTGGAATTATCACTTACCACAAGGAATATGTGCCGGACTTTCTCGTTCAAAAGAAAGTTAAAAATTACGGTGAGGTCGAATTGACACAGGTAAAAGGCAGACACGAGCCGATTATAACGGTTGAACAATATGAAAGGGTGCAAGCAATTATGAAAAGCAAAACAAAAGAGCCGAAAATCACACCCAACGGACGAAATTGTACCGGAAAAACTCTACCAAAGGATATATGGGGCAGACTCCTTGTTCTGCTCCTGCGGTCACGGCGTAAACCGTGTTCATTGGTCGGGTTCGGGTAAAACGATGAAAATAGCATACCGTTGTCGCTCGGTAACTCAAAACGGGACACCGGAAAATCGCAAAAAGAAGGGATTGCCCTATGAGGGGTATTGCAATTCTCCGATGGTTCCTCGTTGGAAGCTTGAAATGATGGCAATGTATATTTTCAGAGAATTTCTTAATAATCGCGATGAGGTATTGGCGCTTGCCACATCAATGCTTGAATCACACATTGACGATGTGCCCGAAAACGACAGTATGACGAGATATGCTTTGAGTCAAAGCAAGCCGAGCTTGATAAAATGCAAAAGCGAATTGACCGACTAATGGATATGCGAATGGACGGAGAAATTACCGCAGATGTGTTCATGAAGCAAAGCACCGAAACGCAGATGAAGATTGACTCCTTAAAAAGATGAAATCGAAGCACTGATGCCGAAAAAAGGAAGACACTGTCACAAATTACAGCGAGAAGATGGAAATGCTCCGTTTTGCTCTTTCTCAGTACAATGCTCCCGAATACTTTGGAAACGGAATCCCCGAAAGCGTTATTGATGCCTATGTTGAGAAAAATCGTTGTTTTTGAAGACCATTTTGAATGGTATCTGCGATTCGGCGGAAATGACCCGCTTAAATGCCGTGTGAACGGCAAGAAAGATGCAAACCCCGAGGTAATCTTCGGGGACTCTCCCTCATCACTAACCGAATTAGAGAAACACAGGCTGCTATAAAGGACGGCAGGAACTAATCGAGTATACCAAATTTGCTGAGTTCACTCTCACAAAAGAGGATGCCGTGAGATACCTGTATGCCGATTCCACAAAGCACCGTGTGTATCGTTGGAAGGATATTAAGGTAAGCTTGTATATTTAAAAACAAAATCCCTCTGCTGAAAAATCGGCAGAGGGATTTTTTGCATAATCGCACATTTTTGAATTGCCTTCTTTTGCGGTATAATAAATGTAAACGAAGATACGGATACAAAGGAAGCCGCAAAAATACTGACCGACAAGCTTATTGAGTATGCCGGCAAAGACAAAAAAGAGCTTTGAAAAGCTGTTCCGCAACACCGAAAGTTCGGTTATCGACCAATACTATAATACATCGTACGACACATTTAAGGAATACGGGAAAAGCCTTATAGCAGTAACGGCTGAGAACAGCAGCTCTGTATGGTTCACGGCGCTGTATTATCAGATACCTGAAAACTACCCGGCGGAAAAAGAAAAGTCGGAGTAAGAGCCTTAAAGTAAAGAAACAGCACAGCCACAAAACCGGGCTGTGCTGTTTCTTTGTTTGCCTTATCAGTACACGACTGCGTCGTCAGCGGTAAATCCGCCAAGTGAGTTTTCTTTTTACCTGAATACATACGAAGGTTAAATCGCCGTACCCGGCTGCAGAAAACTGACGCTTTGCGGCAGGAGCTATTTTAAGCCAGTCGCTGGCAGAGATAGCTATTTCTTCGCCGTCAATATTTACCTTGCCTTTGCCGGAAATTATACCGTATATCTCCTCGTTGTTTTTGTGGGAGTGGACAAACGGAACGCCGGCGCCCTTCGGCAGTCTGTTTATGCTTACCTCTGCGCCCGTAAGACCGAGCGCTTCGTGAAGCTCGACCCTTCCGTCATTGCCGATGTTTGTTTTGGTGTAGTTTTTCATTGCGATTGCCTCCTTAAGTGTTTGCAAATCTCCTTTACATGTATTAAACTTAACACCTGACACATTCAAAAACAAGTACGCACTTTTTTATAGCTGTATACTTTTTTAAAAAATGTGTGATATACTTAGGCTGAAGAGAAAAAGGGGTGAGAAAAATGAAGACTAAAGATGAGCTTCCGGTCTGTCCGGTGGCAACTGCGGTGTCACTGATAGGCGGAAAGTGGAAGCTGCTGATACTCCGTAATCTTAAGTCACGTCCGTGGAGATTCAATGAACTGCAGCGCGATCTTGACGGGATATCCCAAAAGGTCCTGACCGACAGCCTGAGGCAGATGATTGATGACGGACTTGCATACCGCCACGATTTTCGCGAAATGCCGCCCCGGGTGGCATACGGGCTTACAGAGCTTGGCAGGCAGATGCTGCCCATTATCGATGCACTTGCCGATTTCGGAAACTATTATAAATCGGTGCTTAATCAGTGAGGCCGCGATATTACGTTTTATTACAGATCAGGACATTTTGTGACATGTTTCTATTGCCAAATTTCAACAATGTATTATAATGTAAAGGAATACATTGTTGAATAAAGGGTGGAGTTTTGATATGGAAACGGGAGAAACCGAGCGCATTGTCCTTGCGGTGAAAAACGGGGAGGACGGTGCTGCCGCGGCTCTTTATGACGCGTTTCATAAAGATCTTTATTATCACATATTAAAAACGGTCAATGACCCGCAGCTGGCGGAGGATCTTCTGCAGGATACGTTTATGGAGATACTGAAAAGCATAAACGACCTTGAGGCTCCGGCGGCTTTTTTGTCGTGGAGCCGCCAGATAGCCTACCATAAATGTACGGCTTATTATAAAAAACGCCGTGAGGTTCTTGCCGACGAAAACGAGGACGGTCTGTCGGTGTTTGACACCGTGGAGGAGGACAGCGCCGAATTTATACCGGACGAGGCGCTTGACAAGGACGACCTGAAACGCACCATACACGCTATGATAGCCGAGCTTCCTGACGAGCAGAGGTCGGCGCTTCTGATGCGCTATTTTGACGAAATGTCGGTAAAAGAAATTGCCGAGGTTCAGGGTGTGACCGAGGGCACGGTAAAAAGCAGACTGAACTACGGTAGAAAATCAATAAAACAGGCGGTCGAGGGCTACGAAAAGAAGAACGGCGTCAAGCTGCGCTGTGTCGGTGTTATACCGCTGCTTTTGTGGCTGTTCAGAGAATATGCCGTTTCCCACAGGATACCTCTTACCGCACCGAACGCTTCGGCTTCGTATATTGCTCCTTCTGCCGATGCGGCATCGGGCAGCACCGCTGTGCCTGCTTCACCGGCTGACTCCGGTTCTGTCCCGGCAGCGGGCACGTCGTCGGCGGCCGACGGTGCGGCTGCAAACGGCACCGCTTCGTCTACTGCAAAAACCGCTGCAAAGCAGGCGGCGAAGGGAGCTGCAAAGGGTGCTGGAAAATTTGCAGCCAAAAAAAATAATAGCCGGTATAGCGGCTGCGGTGGTAGCTCTGTCAGGTGCCGCAGTGGGTGCTGGATTACTGAATAAGCAGCAAACAAAGCCCGACGCATCGGAAGTGCAGACTTATGTACCGAGCGAGCCGATTGAGGAAGCCGATAATGTAAACTGGGTCGGCTACGGCAAGGTAGATGTGGTCAAGGACAGACGGTTTGACCTTGAAATTTATAAAATGACCGACAGCAGCATCAGCGGTCATTTAGAGGTGTCGTATTTATATAAATGTACCCATAATACCGAATTTACGGGAACCGGCACCGAGGCAGACGGCAAGATTGTTTATGAGCTTACATTCGAAACGCCGGCGGTGGTCGGCGAAAAGCCGCTCACATATGAATACAGCCAGCTTGAGCTTACTTATGACAAAAGCAGAGAAGAATTTTCGTTTGATAAGATCTATATAGTGACCATGAAGCCCTGTTCCGATGAGAAAATGAGGTCATCGCAAGCGATCAGAGCTGGTCGGGGCTTGGCACTGACAGTTTTTATAATGCCGCAAAAAACAAGGGACACCGGTTTGATGTTCATGTAAGCAGTATGACCGATGTTTCTATAGAAGGCAGTCTTACCGTGTCGTATAACGGCAATATAGATCACGAATCCGCCTTTACAGGCAGGGGATATCTTATGAACGGGGTGTCTTATTATGAGATACTGCTGGAGACGCCGAGAACTGTGGAATACATTACAGGACCTATTACCGTCGACCGCTTTTGGATGCGGTACGATCATGAAACGGGTACCATGACCATTCCTGCGCCGGGGCTTTATTCTGCCGAAATGAAGAAAAAATTAAAATTTTTTTAAAATTTATAAAACCCATCCGCTTTTAAATTCCCCTTATAAGTAGAAGGGGGTCAGAGGATTGCATGAACATTCAAATCTATACTACTTATTTCTTGAAGAAATGGAGGCTCATCCGATTCAATATGCGGCAAACGAAAGAATAAGGAAATATCTTGAGATATTTTTCTTGCAGTTAAAATCTTCTGAACTTTAAAATCAAAAACAGAGTTTAAAAAGGAATGATTGGTATGAGATAGGAATAGACCGAAAAACACTTTAATACGTTGATCGGTTAGATAGTTTAATAATTTGAGGAGGTTAAAAATGTTTCAAGGATTACAATATGCACTTTTATTTATAGTGATATTAGTTATATTAACAGTTACTTTCTGTATTATCGCAATTAGGTTATGGCTGGAATTTGCCAAATTATCAATTACCTTTCCGAGGTTGGCAACGGCAGCCTTTATTGCTGGAGGAATATATTTCCTTCCAATTCATGTCAGAATACTTAACAGCGGATTTTGGAACTTTATTTTAGTCACGGCAATCTTCTTCGGAATAATAACCGTTCTTTCAATGCTTCCAAGAGTTTATATGGCAATGGGAAGCTTTTTGCATAGTAGGAATATCACTGTTTGTTTGTTCTATAACGGTGGCAATAGGCGCTCTGATCTATGATTCCGTTGCCAAACCAGAAACAAAATTTATGAATTCGACTTTGTTTTGGGAAATTATCGGTTTGATAGTCCTTGGCTTGACAATATATCAATGGATCAAGGATCTATTAAAAAGGAGCTAAACAACCAATGTTTTTTGAATTCCTTCAAACCGCTTTACGCGTATGTTGGGCAGAATTATCGCTTCGCTTTTATATGGGTTCTCTTTTTTATCTTATTTTGTTTCTGTTTACAAATGGATTCTGGCTCCCATCGGTTGCAGTTCAATATATAATTCTTTTCGCATTTTCGATTATTGCATTCGTTGCAGATTTGCTGATAGTCAAGAAAGATGAAATAATTTAATGTCAGCATAAAGCAATATATATCCTACAGGCATCGTTTTTAATAGCAAACTTAAAATAAACAAAAAAGAGGTAAACAAAATGAAAAAAAATTATTAGTCTGATAAGTATTTTGATTCTTATTTTTTCTCTTGCGGCGTGTTCAAATAAAAACAACGCAATCCCCGAACCCACCACACAGCCAAGCAGTAACAACTCACAAGAAGCAGTGGCGAAGAACGACAAGATAGAAAGGTATATCAACAAAGACGCATTGAAAAACACCGATAATATCACTATAGTTGCTGACAAAACCGTAAATGATGATGAATTTTTTGCTGTTAAATATCAAAGTCGACAATGCTGTAAAGGATGGTAAGGTCAACGGCGCAGCTATAGCTTTTAATAAATTGGGTGAATTAGAGATTTTACAATTGGCGAAATTTCATATGGTGTATCTTGCCAATCTGACAAAGGCGAACCTTATTTAACTTGGAAGGATATGGGCGAAGATTATGAACAAACAAAAATAGCAGAAGACGGATGTTGGTTTATTGTTAAAGGCGTTGAGTTAAAAAAACTATGATCCGCATATATACTATGGTATTTGGGCTAAAGCTAAAAACCAATATGTTGGTGTGAGCGTAATTAAAACTAACGGCAAGAGCTTTAGCGAATCTGAAATATATGAACAATACAATTATATAAGGGAACATTTTTACCTTGGCTACGGTAAAAGCTGTTAAGAAAACCAACGATGATGTGATTTGGAATGTCCCCGATTTGAAAACTGTTACATTGCTTGATGAGGATCAGCCAACCGAGCTTGCTAAAAATTGGGTATTCTCCTATGACTGCCAGATTAATGAATATAAGGAAAAAGGACTTAATATCGCTTACCTTAGCAATATGGGGGCATTTATGTTTAATAATCACACATACGGGGATATGATTTGGTTCAATTTTGCTTCTGCATCTATCAATTCAAAAAAAGCGGCATATAAAGATGTATATTATCTAAAAATAAACAACCTTGAAGACGGCACCTCTTATGATATGGGTAAAACCGAAAAAGAATTCACCGTCGGAAAAACAAAATTTAAAATTACGGAGATAGATACTTCGGAAAACAAAGGTATACTCAAGGCAAAAACAGAGCTTGGCAATGAATATGGTATTACTATACAATTCCCCAGATATGTTTATGAAGAAATTGATACAGATCTGATTCAAAAATACATCGAATACTTTTTCACCGCAAAATAAGCGATTATCGGCAGTCTTTCAGTAATATAATAAAAAGGAGATTTTAAAATCGGCTTTTTTCCAAACAGGTGATATTATGGGCAGGGTGTTGAATGACGACCTTATATATGAGGTGCTGTCAGCCGTGGATGAAATACCGTTTGGCTGCGTGGCGACATATGGGCAGATCGCCCGTCTTATAGGCAGGGACAAAAATTCGCGCCTTGTAGGCAGGATGCTTGGCATGTCGCAGTATTACGGTAACTACCCGTGCCACAGAGTGGTGAACCATCAGGGCAGATTGGTCCCGGGCTGGACAGAGCAGAGAGAGCTTCTGTCGGCAGAGGGAGTGACCTTCCTTAAAAAACGGCTTTGTTGACCTGAAAAGTCACAGGTGGGATTGTTGATATGATCTGTGCTGTAAAAACATTAAAGCTTTTTGGACTTATAAAGGAACGTTAAAAATGATAGGGCTTGGAACGATAATAAACAGCGCCGCCATAGCAGCCGGCGGTATAATAGGACTTTTTGCCGGAAAGCTTTTCAAAAGCGATCAGCAGGAGGCTTTGAATAAAGCGTGCGGCGTCAGCGTTATATTTATTGCCGTCTCCGGGGCAATGGAGGGTATGCTCACCGTAAACGGCGGCAGGCTTTCGAGCGGCAAGGCGATGCTCGTCGCGCTTTGCCTTGCGATAGGCACAGTGATCGGTGAGCTTATCGGTATTGAAAGACTGTTCGAGCGCTTCGGAGAATGGCTGAAATCAAAGACCGGAAACAAGGGCGACGACGGATTTGTAAACGCCTTTGTCACGGCTTCGCTGACCGTTTCCATAGGTGCAATGGCTATAGTCGGAGCGATAAAGGACGGCTTGCAGGGAGACTATTCCACACTTGCCGTGAAATCGGTCTTGGACTTTGTAATCATTGCGGTGATGACATCAAGCATGGGGCGCGGCTGCATCTTCTCGGCTATTCCGGTGCTTGTGTTTGAGGGGATCATAACGCTGCTGGCGCATGTTGTGGCGCCGGTCATGACCGAAGCCGCCGTTTCGTATTTATCGCTCATAGGCTCCGTTCTGATATTCTGCATAGGCGTAAATCTTGTGTGGGGCAAAAAGTTCAGGGTGGCAAATATGCTGCCGGCGGTGCTTTTTGCTATAGCGGCTGCCTATCTGCCGTGGAGCTTTTAAAAAGTATAGTCTATTTGTAAATGTGATATATCTATTTAACGATGAAACGCCATTCCAGCATAAAATGCCGGAATGGCGTTTGCTTTTTAATTATACATTGCCAAAGCTGCCCGGAATGTTGTTTTTAAGAAAATCCGCAGTGGCGGCAGTAGGTATATTGATATTGTAGCCCTTACGCTTCAGTATACGGAACTTAAAATCAAAAACGCAGTTCTGCCGGGACGTATAGTTCCTCTGCGATGCAAAAGAAGGATTTGTCGCGGTCGCTCAAAAGCTCAAACAATTCGTCGTCAGGAATGACAAGCTCTGCCGCAAACAGGTTTGCCTCATATTCAGTAGGAACAACGCGGTCAAACAGTTCCGTCTCCTGAAATCCGCGTATTGCTGCCAGATCGCCGTGAAGAACGGCGTGCCCCAATTCATGCGCGCATAATATTCTGCGTATTACCGTACACGAACTGGTATTTATAACTATATTTTTTTATACGCGACTGATAATAATAGAATGCTTTTTATGTATGTGCCGAGATCCTTATAATAAATGTGGATATCCATCGCTTTGCAGATCTCAAAAGGGTCTCTTGAGTCATATTTTTCGGTAATGCTGTTGATCTTTTTGCAAATGAGTTCAATGTTTGACATTTAATTCCTCCGCTAAACATGCTTATAAGACCGCACGGGCGGCAAGCATGTGAACTCTGTGACAGAAATTCTGCTCTGCCACACTTAAGCTTATGTTCTTGTTTATAATATACCCGGTAATGTCCTACAAAGCAGATTTTGACCTGCCTGCACGTTTTTTTTGAGGAGAACTTATTTCTTGCCTCCCGTTTGGATTCCAGATAAATTTCGGCGATGGACTGAAAAAAACAATTCCTTTCCTTCGTCGTTTAGCTCGCCGCCTGCAAAGAGCGCAGTTGCCCTTGAAATCAATTCGGATGCCTCTTTGGTACCCCGGCTTCCGAATTCGGATTTCGCATGAGCGACAAAGGCATCGTACGCCGACTCCGGAGTATCGTCGCGGCCTTCACTTAACAGATAATTAGCCGAAACACCGAGTGCGTCGGCAATTTTGCGAAGATTACTGCTTCTCGGCAACATGCCGGTCTGTTCATATGTGTAAAGTGAGCGTTCGGAAATTCCTGTCATTTTCGCTAACTGGCTCTGTGACAGATTCAAGGACAGGCGAATATCCTTTAATTTTTTTGCCAAATGCCATAAAATTCCCCTTTTTAACAAAAAATTCTAAATACTTGTTGACAAATTAGTTATTCTGCATTATAATAAGTGCAAATAACTTCCGATTAGCATTTTATCAAAGAATATAACTTCTGTCAAGTGGGATTTTAGTGAGGAGCAGGCAAATGGAAAAACAAGTATTTACGGCAAGTTGTCCTATATGCGGCAGGACACTGTTTAAGGGCTCTCCCGAATCTTACATTGAGGGCGGATGCCCGAAATGCAACAGCTATCTGTATATACAGTATACGACAGCAGGGGTACAATCCAAGGTAGCTGAAAAAACCGATAAAATAAAGAATTACGTTATGCCGAAGAGATAAGTTGAACTTGTTGAGATATCAAGATGAACCTGGCAAACAGTTGTGAGATACAACTGTTTGTCAGGTTTTATTTTTTTTTGATTTTAATCCTGACAGCAGATGTCATAGTTAGGTTATAAACTGATCACAAAGAAAGGAGGGGAGCTTTGGGAACTGCCGAACGTAGGAAAGAATTGATCCGTGTACTTTTGCCGCAGACGGCATGATACTATCAAAAATTTAAGCTATCAGTTCGGCGTTTCCGAAAGAACAATTCTGCGTGATATAGAGGCGCTCAGCCTGACCGAACCTATTTACACACAATGCGGACGGTACGGCGGTGGCGTGTACATAGACAAGGAGTACATACCCGATCGGATGTATATGAAGGACAACGAACTCGCGGTGCTTAAAAACTGATGAGGCAGGCGCATGACCGATCGGTCTGCGATCTGTCAGAGCGCGAATATTCGTTGCTTGACTCTATAATTTCACAATACACAAAACCACAGAAAGGAACAAATTTATGAAAAAGGAAGAAAAAGAATTATTCAAGGCTTTATGCAGCTTCAAATCCGATAGATTTGACGACAGCCTGCTTGCATTTGCGACACCTGCCGTTTTGGGCAATCTGTTTTTAACCGCATGCACGGTGTGGCATACGGAACGCTTTCAAAGCACGGTCTGCTCGGCAAGGTCAACCGCGAATTCAGAAATTCGCTTTTTATCGGCTACAACCAAGGCATAGAAAGAAACCGCAGCTTTTATTCATGTGTGGAATATGTCGGAAACATATTGGAAAGCAGCGGCTGCAGATACGCTATGCTCAAAGGGGCTTACCTCTGCAGGCTTTTTTACCCCAGGGGCTACCGTACATCAAACGACATTGACATTTTGACAGAGCAAGGAAACGTGACCGACATAGCAAAGAGCACTGGAGAGCGCAGGCTTCGGCAGGGGATACATCCGAAACGGAGAATTTGAGCCTGCGACCAGGCGCGAGATAATAGAATCAAAAAATGATGAGGGGGGAGACGGTACCGTTCATAAAGGAAGCAGGTCTTGAGGGGATGCGTTTCTTGGAGGTTGATATCAATTTTTTTCGCTGGATTACAAGCCCAATGACCGGGATCTGCCCGGCAAAATGATAGCCGGCTCTAAAATCAGGAAAATAGATGATTTCAGTGTCAGGACACTTAGGCGCGACGATTTCTTCATTCATCTTTGCGCGCATCTTTACAAAGAGGCGACCACGCTGCCGTGGGTCGAAATGATGCGCGATATGACAATGTATAAATATATGGACATCTATATGCTCCTCGGCGGTGCAGACAAGGACATGACCGACCGGATATTTGAAAGGGCAAGGGAGCTGTCGTTGGAGAAAATGTGCGCGTTCGCAATAATCCAGACGGCGGCACTGTTCGATTTTGATAATGTCCACGCGCTGTCTGCTGCCCGGGACATCTTAAAGGATGACCTTAAGTTCATAAATACAGTTGTCTCACCGTCTGAGCACAAAACCTATGTGTACCGGGAAAAGGATGTCGAAAAACGCTTCTTCTCCGACAACAGAAGAGCATTGTTAGAGGAGGTTGGGATACAATGAAAAAATTAAACATGCGGCAAAACGATACAAAGGGCTTTCTGTTCACCTTTTTTGCGGACTTGACGGATGCGGAAAATCGACCATGATAAGAAAGCTTACGGGCGACCTCAGAAATGAATACGGCATTTTTCTGACAAGGCAGCCGACCGACGCCGTGCGAGGGTCCGACATCTTCAGAACATACATGGACTGCCCGGATCATTCGGCTTATGACTACCGCAGCCTTTCGCTGCTTGCGGCAAGCGACAGGCTGCAGCATGGCAGTAAGGTAATAGAGCCGCATATGCGGCAGGGAGAGGTTGTGATAAGCGACCGGTATTTTTTACTCGTGTCTTGCAAACTTAAGAGCCAGAGGATTTGAGACGGACGACTGGATATATGAAATATCAGGATCGATCGTAAAGCCGGATGCGGCGTTTTTCTTTTGACGTGCCGGTCGAGGTCGCGATAGGACGTACGCAGTCGCGAGGCAGAGAAGAACCGGTACATTGATATGGAATTGCAGTACAGACTGCGTGATGAGTATATAAATATTTGTCGGGAAAACGGCGGAGTGCTGATATCTACCGAAATTCCGCCGGAGGACAGCTATGCGCTGGTCAAAAAAGGAAGTAGAAAGGGTGTTGAATAATGGACATTGAAGAAAAAAGTAAAAGGAAATACTGTTTGAACTTTCCGGTGAAGAGATAAAGGATACGGAAATCTCGCTTACAGATGATCTGGCTCTTGACAGCCTTACAATGGTGACGCTTTTAATGGGAATAGAGGACGAATTTCTGATAGAACTCGAAGAAAAGGACATGAACCCATATGATCTTACCACTGTGCAGGACTGCATAGACCTTGTAGAAAGGTATGTCGGTGACAGCAATGAAAAAAAGTTGAGCTGCCGCTTTTAAAAGCCTCTATACAGCACATATCATTATCAGGGCTCATGCACCGCGGTATTGCGGAACAATCCGACGATTAAAAACTGGTTCCTTAATAATTCCATGATCCTGTCATGCAACAGGAGCTTTCTTGGCGGCTATACCACTCCGGAAATAACCGTTTTGCAGTCGAATTTTTATGACTGCCCCTATATAGAGAAAAATAATGGTATCAACCGAATTTGCAAAGGGGTATATCAATCCGATAATAAGGGCAATGCTCGATAAAGGCATTTATGTGGCTTTCAGCAATGTGGACGATTATTATATCGAGGGCAAAAGCTGGTATAAGGAACGCCATTTCAGCCATGACGGCCTTTTGTGCGGATACGACCGGAACGATAAAACATACTGCATGTACGCTTACGACAGCAAATGGATGTACCGTAAATTTGGACGCCGCAAAGCGGCTTCAATAAAGGAATGTTTGCCATGCGGAAAAAAGGATCGTTCACTTATATTGCCGGACTGAGGGTAAAGAAGGATAAAATTGAATTTTCGCCCGAGACCGTCTTAGAAAAGCTAAAAAAATGCATTGGCTCCGATCTTGAAAAATACCCGTTTAGCGGCTTGGGGAATGTTTACGGAATGGTCGTTCATAAATATATTTCCGAATATGTCATGCGGCTTTACAGAGGGGATATCCCATATGAACGCATGGATCGACGCGTTTTCCGCGTTATCTGGGAGCAGAAGGCCGTGATGCTCGAAAGAATTATAAAAATCGAGCAGGTAATGGGCTTTGATAACAAAATAAGCACCATGTATGCTCCGCTTGTGAAAGATGCTGATCTGCTGCGGATGCTGTATGCATCGCATCACATGAAGCGCCGGGATTCATTGCTGCCGGTCATCTCAAAAAAACTGATTGAGCTGGACACAAAGGAACGCGTGGTACTGACCGAGCTTATCGAAAAATGGAAAAGGAGTTTGAAAAAATGCTGTGGAGCTTTCTCAAAAACAGGATGCTAAATAACCTTGACAGGAAAATATGCGAAAACAGTGCAGAGATGACGTTTGATGACGCCGTGATCTTTGCGGAAGGGTTTGCAAAGGAATTAAGAGGAACCGAATGCTGCGCTATACTCTGCAACTCCGAAATGGCAGCAGGTATTGCCCTGCTTTCATGCTTCGCGGCAGGCGTCACGGCGGTGCCGCTGTCATACCGGTACGGCAGGGCGCACTGTGAAAAAAAATACTGAAGCTGATAGGTCCCGACGCGATCATAACCGACAACAGCGGAGAGATAGAGGTCGTACATATCGAAGATCCTGAATATACAGAGCCCGAGGAGCATCCTGCGCTTATTATGTGCACATCAGGTACAACCGGTACCCCGAAAGGCGCGATGCTGACCGAGAAAAACATCGTCACCAATGTTTCGGATATTGCCGCCTATTTTAATATACAACGCGGCGATACGATACTGATAGCGAGACCGCTTTATCACTGCGCGGTGCTGACCGGCGAGTTTCTGACGGCTCTTACAAAAGGGCGCCGATATAAGGTTTTATTCCGGTGCGTTTGATCCTGCAGCCATGCTGAAGCTTATAGATATGTACAAGGTGACCGCATTCTGCGGAACGCCGACGCTGCTCAGAATGATGGCGCGCTTAAAAAAAGGACTGCGGCTCATTAAGGCATATATCGGTCAGCGGCGAATGTATGAGCAAGGAGGTCGGCAGACAGATAGCCGAAGCCTTTAAAAGCAGTGAAGTATACCACATCTACGGTCTTACCGAGGCGTGCCCGAGGGTATCATACCTGCCGCCCGATAAATTTTCGGAATACCCTGATTTTGTCGGTGTTCCGCTGAAATCGGTGTCGTTAAAAATAATTAATAAAGACGGCGAAAAGGTGAAAACCGGAGAGGTGGGTGCTCTGTGGATAAAGGGCGATAATATTATGGCAGGGGTACTATAACGCCCCCCGAAAAGACGTCAGAAGTTTTAAAAAACGGCTGGCTTTGCACCGGAGACCTGGCTGTGCAGAATGCTTCGGGATTTTTGAAGATAATGGGCAGAAGCGATGACCTCATAATCAAGGCAGGTATGAATATCTATCCTCAGGAGATAGAAGGCACTTTGAAGCGCGACAAAAGGGTCAAAGAGGTACTGGCGTCAGGCAGCCGGGATGACGCTCTCGGCACCGTGATAATCCTTACAATAGCCGGAGATTTTAAGGACACGGCAGAGGTAAGAAAGCTCTGTAAGGAAATGCTGCCCTCATATGCCATCCCTTCAAAGATACATTTGGTAGACTCGATCCCCAAAAACGGTTCGGGCAAGATAATAAGGAGGAAGCAAAATGACTGAACGCGAGATCAAGGTTATCTTAAGCGAAAACGAATACATGGCGCTAATTATGACATTCTGCAGGTATCAGATGTCAAAAATACAGGTCAACTATTATTTTGATACCGATGAGCTGCTTATGAATAAAAACGGCATCACCTGCCGTATACGCCTTAAAGACGGTATATACAAGGCGACCGTTAAATGCCGCAGCAAGGATGATCCGAAGTAAGCACAGAGTATGATATCTATGAAGGCAAAAGTTTTGACCCACAGGTGTTTGGCGCCCTGGGGCTTAAATGTCATGGCGAGCTTGTGACCGAGCGGTACACCCTCTGTAAAAACGACAAGGTCGAGGTCGTTCTCGACTGCAACGTTTACCTTGACAGAAACGATTTTGAACTTGAAATAGAGTATTCCGACGGCTGCAGAAAATGGGCGGAAAAGGAGCTTGAAAATATAGCAAAATTTTTGGAAAGCGGCAATTTTCTGACCGATAAAAGCCAGCTTATTTCCCGTGCTGAGGGCGTCAAGTCAAAATCCGCAAGGTTTTTCAAGGCAAAACAAATTTGAATAAAATATTGAACCCTGACAGAGTTTGTCAGGGTTCTTTTTTATACTTTGTTTGCAGTCGATGAAAAAACGAAAGGAGCAGAGGCTATGGAAGATGTGCAGATCATTCTTGAACGCCACGAGCAGAAAATATTAGCGCTTGAGGGCGAAATAAGCGACCTCAAAGCGGTGCAGAGTGAAATCCGCTCTATGAATGAGACCCTTGTGACGCTGGCAACAGAGCTTAAACATACCAACGAACACCTTGCAAGGCACGAGCGTAAGATCGACGAGATCGAAGGTCAGCCCAAAATCCGCATGCAGCAGATAGTCACGGCAATAATTGCGGCGGCAGCAGGTGGACTCATCTCCACGATAATAGGCTTTTTTTGCCGCCTGATCGGGCTGGGATATATCTGCGGTGACCGTTTGATGCAGCCTTTATCGCGGTGAAGATTAAAACTGATCGACTGCATAATAAAAAAAGAAAGAAGGAAAAATGATGAAAACTGTCATAGATGAAATAAGAAAGCTAAGGAACGGAGCGCCGCTCGCTGTTGATACACATAACAGCTGCAGATACCGCCTGATCGTTAATGAGGATGACGGCAGCAAGACTGCTTATTACTTCAGCGCACCTGTTTATAACTCGGGCAGCGGAAGGCTGCTTGACTGCAAATTCCGTGCTGACGGAAAGAAAGCCTACCTTACCGGCAGCAACTCAAACATTACCGTATCTGACCGTGTGACAATGGAAAGCAGCGATGGGCGCTGCAGCATGATATGGGGGGATGAGCCAATATACATTCTTGACACCGAGGTACATTTTGAAAGATGCGTTCTGTTTCCCACCACAAACGGTGTTGCTCTGAAATGCGCAGCTGGAAAGGACGGCAGTGTGTCTTTCGATGTTGAGGTCGGAAACGGTGAGCTTATGGTCAGGTCGAACGACCGGTATTTTGCCCTCATGGCAGAACAGTTCAAACCGTTCGTCACGTTTTCGTGTATAGGTAAGGTCGACGCCTCTGGCAGGATAACGGCGCCGTGCCGCATCGAATATGAAAGGCTTAGTGACACGGTATATAAGATCACCGTGTCGACAATGGATGGGTCGGCAGGCTATTGCCTTTTTGAAGTTAACTTTACGAAAGCAAGCTGTTTCAGGACACGACTGTCGAAAGCAAAAATCCGTCCATGAACAACGCTTTCGGCACATCGGCTTTATCGGCAGCTCGTTGTTCTGCGGTGAGCAGTGGCTGTATTCGAGACCTGATTTTTCGAGGATGCCCGAGATCGAGGAACATCTTATAAACAAGGCGATACTGCATCTGCCAAAGCTTGACGAAAAGCAATGTGGAGCTTTCGGCATACAGGGTGACCGCAAGGTTTTGCAGCTTCGGTTCGTCGTGGGACAGCAGGATAGGCGAGGGCGCGCCGATATCCGACTCCAAAACAAACGGCAGTTACCAAAGCATCGATCTTACAAAGCTGCTTGTAAGCCGCGATACAGGCAGACTGTTAAGATCAGACGGACTGATCTTAAAGCCAAGATCAAAGGGCAGCGGCTGCTCGGCAGTGTCGACCGCTGACAGCTGCTTTGCACCGCAGATATTGGAGATCAATTACAAATCATAAAAATTCAAATTAAATTTTAAAAAGGAGTGTTATTCATGAATGAAAACACAATGGGCGGAATATATTTAGAGCCCGAAAAATAATTAAAAACGCAGAGGAAATAGCAGAAAAGTCGAAAAACGATGAAAAATTCGTTTTCCGCATACAGTACGAGTCGGCAGCAAGACAGGTCGTTTTGGCTGAAATAAGCAGGCTGGATTGTGAGATAATAAATCAGTCCGACAGCGACAGCACCGTGACCGTGAGGATAAGCATGCCGCAGCTTGCAGCGATCAAAACGCTGAACTGTATAGAAAATGTTGATACTGCGGAAGAAATCAAAGCCGCAAATGCCGTAAATAAAAAAGTCTTGCATAATGTGGAAAAGTATGATACAATAAGCATAAAGACCGAAAATGAACCGGATTTGAGCGCAAGTGTGCAGATGGATACAAACAGCGCCATAGCTCCGCTGTGCTATGGCGGCGGTTCAAGCTGCATCGATAATTCCAATACGATGCAGACGGCACATTACCTGCCGTTGGCACTGTGGAAAGAGGGCAGTATATGCTGTCCCGGCGCTGAGCAGTGGTACAGATTTACCGCAAGTATCAGCGAGGCGGATACATACACTATTTACACCTCAGGTTCGCTTGATACAGTAGGCTATCTTTACGACGCCAACGGAACGCTGCTTGCGAGCAATGACGATTCAAACGGGAACCGCAATTTCAAAATAACAAGACAGCTGACGACCGGCAGCAGGTATTATGTCAAGGTCAAAGCATTTGCCAACAATATTGGCGATTATGAACTGCGGGTGGACTATACTGTCCGTTCGTCGTCATGCGGCGGTACGAGCTGCGATGAGAACAAGGAGTCAGCCTCAGAGCTTGTTGTCAACAGGTGGCAGAGCGGTGAGATCTGTTGTCCATGCGCTGTTAAATGGTATAAGTTTACTCCGCAGAGTTCGGCATATTATACTATATATACCGTCGGTTCACTTGACACGGTCGGTGCCCTTTATGATGCCAACGATAACCTTATAAAGAGTAACGACGATGGTGGTCAGGGGCTTAACTTCAAGTTAGTCTCATATCTTACCGCCGGTCAGACATACTATATAAAGGTCAATGCGTTTGGCAATAAGACGGGACGCTACAGCATAGCCGCAATAAGTGCAGTCTTTGTTGAATCGGTCAGCATAACCGACCCGTATATTACCCTTAACAAGGGTGAAACGGCGGTACTGACTACCGAAGTCCTACCGTCTTACGCTACAAACAAATCGCTGTGGTGGCAGAGCGGAGACAACAATATAGTTACCGTAAGCCCGGAGGGCGTTATTACTGCGGTAGACGGCGGTACAACAAATGTCATAGCGACGACGCGTGACAGCAGCGGAAGAAGCGGCTGCTGCACCGTAACGGTAAACGTACCGGTAGAATCGGTCAAAGTAAACGACGAGCGCAGGATAATGTACACCGGTACGACCGACCGGTTTGAAGTTACCGTTTGTCCGCATAACGCTACAAACAAGTTGGTTCGTTGGAGCAGCACAAATACAAATGTTGCGACGGTCGATCCGGCAACTGGAAAAATAACTGCAATAAGCGTCGGTACAGCAAGGATAATTGCCACGGCACAGGACGGTACCGGCAAGAGCGGTGCATGTGAGCTTACAGTTAAGCCTGCCATTCCGGTAGAGGGCGTTACGATAGGCAGCAGCACATATACTATGAAGGTCGGCGAAACTACGCGCCTGAGCTATAGTGTATATCCTGTCGACGCAACGAATCAGAGGGTCACATGGTGCAGCAGTGATCCGAATGTCGCAGAGGTCGGCTCACGCAACCGTAAAATAACAGCAAAACGCGCCGGAAAAACAACAATAACTGTCACAACAGATGACGGAAACTTCGTAGCGAGCTGTGAAGTGTTTGTAAGCTATCCTGACTTGTTTAAAGACTTTATTACAGATAATACACTGATGCTGTCTGATATAAAATTCACTAACGATGGTTTCTCTATAACTACAGTTCCGCTGTCAACAATATTAACAAGGAATGGTATAGATGGCTTGTCTAAAAACATTGACACTGATGATAACAGAAATGTGACAGCTTTTTATGATGATTGGTATATATTTGCTGTAGAGACTCTAACAACATTCAAATACGGTCTTTGTAAAATGAGAGAGCAGGAGGATGATTATGTTGAAGACCGTTCAGATTTTGATGATCCTGGTGTTACCATTTCGTTCATTGCCTTGGATGAAAACGCACTTGTCAGGTGTATTAAATCACCGATAAAGCAAAATACATATGGTCTGTTGCAATGTTTAGACAAAGTGACTGGTCCCGGAGTTTATACTCACGACGATGATATTGTCGCATATTTTGCTGATGTGAAATCTAAAGCTGCATACCTTATAGCCGAAGAATATATAAAGATTATTGTTCGACTCTGCAATGGCAATTCTATTCCTGTCCCAAATAATTATATATCTATTCTCAATAATATAGATACTATAAATGAGCAATTAAAAAATCCAACTTTGAATGATAATATAAGGTTATTAATGATGGAGAAAAGGTACAATCTCTCAAGAGTGCCTAGGTGGATTGCAGAAAACAATCAAAACGCAGGGTATAATGTTTATGATTATGATACTAAGACTATTAGTGTTGCAAATAAAAACAATTTAAGTATTTACGAAAAGTATGCAATACTATCCACACATACTGCAGATGTGAATTTTAATTCATTTGCAGCGGAGGTCGAGTTTCATGCTGATGCAATTCATTCTTGGAAAACAGATATTCCGATGATTGGAAACAAATGGTACGAAGCAGCGGTAAGAGCTGATATGGCTATAGGTGAAGAGTATGAATCTGGCTTTTATGACGAATACTATGACCTAGATAGTGATATAGTAAAGGCTCAGGCAGAGGTACATGGTGAGTATTAAATGCAAAATAGGAGGTTGCCATGCGTAAATTTGCAGTGATATATATATCATTGATTATAATTATTGTACTGTCAGTGGTTTTTATCGTCAAGCACGAAAAGTACAACGAAAAATGGATCCTCGGAAAAACGAAAGAACAGGTCGTCGAAAGATACGGTGATTTCATTCGATATGTGCCAATGAGAAGTACCGACGGACAAATACAATACTATATCGCCAGCTACACACTCAAACCGAGAAAGGTGGGCTTTCTCGGAACATATAACGGTGTACTTTTTAGTATTAAATTTGATAAAGATGGGATTGCCTTTGAATGCTATAAAGAGTTGGATGGTGAGGGAGGATAATTCGATAGATATCATAGGATGGTCTAATACATCTTGTTGCATAACAACTTAGTAGATATGAAGCAGCTGAGGTAAAATTGCAAAAAGCCGGGGCGGTTCTCTGAATGGGGAACCGTTTCCCGGCTTTTTATTTGTCTGTTAAAATGTAAAAAACAAGTTTTAAAACAATATTTCCCAATATTACTTGACAAAGTTATTTGGAACTTGTATTATTGTATTATGACAGTAGCGATAAAGGGCATTTAAGAACAGCGACGACGCGTGACAGCAGCGGAAGAAGTGGTTGCTGTGCAGTAACTGTAAACGTACTGGTCGAGTCTGTCAGGATAAACGACGAGCGCAGGATAATGTACACCGGTACGACCGACCGGTTTGAAGTTACCGTTTGTCCGCATAACGCTACAAACAAGTTGGTTCGTTGGAGCAGCACAAATACAAATGTTGCGACGGTCGATCCGGCAACTGGAAAAATAACTGCAATAAGCGCCGGTACGGCAAGGATAATCGCTACGGCACAGGACGGCACAGGCAAGAGCGGTGCATGTGAGCTTACCGTTAAGCCTGCCATTCCGGTAGAGGGCGTTACGATAGACAGCAGCACATATACTATGAAGGTCGGCGAAACTACGCGCCTGAGCTATAGTGTATATCCCACCGATGCAACGAATCAGAGGGTTACATGGCACAGCAGTAATTCGAGTGTTGCTGAAGTCGATGCTCGCAATGGCAGGATAACTGCAAAAAGTTATGGAAAGACTACAATAACCCTTGCTTCTGTTGACGGAGGACATCGCGCCTCGGCAGATATAAGAGTTATAATTGACAATGTAAGAATATGTCGTACAGAGTATCGCACTGAAGGTAGTTATTACAAAATTGTTTTTGAGTCTACGGGTAAAGAATGGCATTGTATTAATCGTGATTTGATTTACAATGAAATGAATATGAATAGCAGAGTCCTTAATAGCCGTTCTGATCGCAATTTATTTGTTAATCCGGATATGAGTGATCCGAAAAAATATGATGAAACTATTCGTGAGTACACCAATGATGAAATCAAATTACTCTATGCTATTGATCCTTACGGTGTTGCTCATTATGTTTATAATTATTGCATACAGGTTTACGCTAATGATTTGACGGGTGCTATTAATTATAAGGATAGAATGTTCACTGTTTTATTTAATAGACAGCCGTTGTATTTCACACAGACATACGATAAAGAATGGATCCTTACAGAAAAAAAGTCAAAATTGGTACAATATAGTGTCAGAATCGGAATCGTATTTTGGCATACATCCCGCTGGTAATCTTGCCAGAATTGTAATTGACGCTATGAGTTTTGGATTTAGTGTGTTAAAAAGTAAAATCAGATAAAAATGGGCTTTATGAAAAGTGGTCGGGAACTATTGAAACACTTTTCAAATGTTTGGTGTTATATGCGTTTAAGGAGTATGGTGCTATGTATGATCAAATTGAGTCATACATAATGGGTATCGTAGAAGGTAAAATAATCGATGACGAAGATGTAAAGGATGCCTTTGATAAACTTGCTGTTCTTCCAAGTCTTTACGATTTGGTCGAGGATTTGACTGCTAGGCCGTTTTATTATAGAGACACAATAAAATATATGGTTAACAATATGCCATATAGCGTAGCATTTGAAACGATCAATGGTGAAAAGTACTTGCTCAGTGACATCAATGATGCATTAAATAAATCAATAACATCTGAATAAACCGATGATTCGAAAATACCCACAGCATACAAATGCTGTGGGTATTTTGTATCGTTATTTTGCTTTGACGGTGTAATAATTCTTCAGAACGGTGTCATTCCATCCGGATGCCGCTGTTATAGTATATCGTGATATTATTATCCTTCGGTTCTCCAAACGGATAAAGTCCCGGATCTTTTGGAGCGTTTCCCTTAAATGTTACGCTTTGCAGAGCATTAAATTTCTTGCCATGTCCGAGGCTGCTTGTCAGAGCTTCAACTGATGAAGGTATAGTAATCGTTTTAATGTCATTGTTGAACCATCCAGTCGAAAAGCTGATCTTCGTTACCGGAAGCCCCTCTATTTTTTCGGGTATTATTACAGTATCGTCGGATGAATAATAGTCGATTATCATAACGGTATTGTCCTTGTTTACCACATAGGCAAAATGTACGGCGGGATTGATTCGCTCTGCACTGTCAACTGTATTGGGAGCAGCAGGGCTGTCGGAACTGCTGTCTGTACCGCTTGTGCCGACATTGTAATGCATAGTTACTTTGTCTTTTGAGTCGTATCCAAATGCCGAGCTTTCAAGATGCTTTGGAGCATCACCGCAAAAATACACATCTTTAAGCGAGGTGCAGCCTTCAAATGCACCGTCATATATAGTGTCAACGCTTGCAGGAAACGTTACCGACTCCAGAGCCGGACAGCTTAAAAAGGCCTGGGCTTCTATCACTTTAAGCCCGTCTTTAATATTGACTACGGTCAAAGACTCGTTATGTGAAAACGGGATCTCGTTCATTGTTTTCAATGTTCCGGGAATGGTGAGCTCTTTTAATGACCTGCATTGGGAGACGGCACGTGCGCCTATTACCGATAAATTTTTCGGTAATTCCAATTTTTCGAGAGAGTCACAATCAAAAATGCTTCCGTGCCAATATATGTAACGCTGCTGCCGAAGGTCACTGATTTAAGCTGGTCACATTCGGCGAATACGCTATAAAGCAGTATCTCGACCGAATCCGGTATTGTCACGGATTCTATGGAACTGCCTTTAAATGCCTCGCTGTTTATGGCGATGACCGGCTTGCCTTTGATCTTTTCCGGTATACTGACATCCTTTTCGCTGCCTGTAAATTTGTCAATTACAACATAATCACCGTCATTGTGATATTCAAAATCTGACGCTGAGGTGTAATCTGAGTTTTTACACCCGGCAAATGCAACTAAAATCAAAGTAAAGCACAATAATAAAGCAGCTGTTTTTTTCATAATGTTACTTCCCTTCATCGATGATGAAATACAACTACACTAATATAATATAATCATATTTTTTCCAAAAAACGCAACAACTTTTGGAAGACCAAATAAAACTTCTTCAGAAATTATTGGATATTTGCAAATATTTATGTCGAATTCCCTTGACAAAGTTATTTGAACTTGTATTATTGTGTTAGAACAGTGATTGCGCTGCTGTTGTTCGTTTTATCGAGCTTTTTGCTGTGATGGCGCCGGTATTTTTCAGAAATGGAGCAGGAAGGGCCATGCATAAATTCGCAAATTGTTTGAAACCGGTATTGTGCGTATTCTTTATTGTTATTATTTGCTGCTCGTGTGACAGATCATATTCTGAAATGAATACCGAATTAAAAAGTATTATGTCGGAACAATACGGAATTGATATGCCGGAGTCTGCAAAAAGCTTATAAAAAGGCAAATATAATGAATTTTTGGCAAGGGATCCGTACCTTGAGGTCGTATTCGAGATCGCCGCGGGTGATATGTATGATACATTCAGCAAACGCATGTGGGAAGCCTCAGACATCACATTGGCGCTGAATGGGAGCGTCGGGACTGAAGTTTCTATTGATTGGATATATAAGGACGACGATCCGAAATCACATTACTATTATGCCGATATGCTTATAGAAAAAACAGATGATCATTTATACAAAGTGTCCTTTTGCGGCTACGGGTCAAAACACGGTATTTTGAACAGTAAGCCCGGGCGCTGTGTCAGAACGCAATGTACAATAATCATCGCTGTAATGTGTTATCAGAAGTGACTTATGAATAGGGAGCGGCGCATGAAAAGATTTTTGACAGTATTTTTTACGGTCCTTGTGATCTTGTCGGTAGCTTTGATATATATTCTGATGGCGCTCAGCCCATCTGATGACATCTGGCATGATACTCTTGATTCAGGCATATTTATTGTATTTGCTGTTCCTGTTGTGATCTTCGAGGTCAGCATATACCGGAGCTGTGTTTACTTCCTTACCGACAAAAACAAAACTGCTCTCAAAACGGCTTTGAATGTAGCTGTTTGCATAATATCGGTTTTAGTGCCGGTAGAGATCTGCATTTTAATGCTTGATTTCAGCAAAGCTATGGAGATCATCATAATGGCATCGCTCGTTTTACTTGTCGCTTTAAGGCTCTGCTGTCGTTTTGTTGGGGACAGAAGCTCTGCGGCAAAAGAACAGGACAAATAAGTTGCGGAGGGCGCTTTATGAAAAAGACATTATCTTTATTGTTGGCTTTTGTTTTTATGGTTTAACTTTTGCCGGCTGCGAAACCGGCAGTCAGAAAAGCAAGTAAAAGGATATTGAAAACCGGCTGCTTTATAATAAGATCACAAATGCGGCGAACTATATATATTTGAATGAATACATGAGCCGTGGGAGCTTTGAGACCTATTATAACAAGTCTTTTGCTTCCTGAGGGTCGTGAAGAAATAAAAGCGTCGTTTGCTGAGGATTTTGCGATATGCAATGAGTGTAAGGAAAAAGGGGATACTTATAAGCCGAAGCAAGGCAAAGGAAAATGCTGAAACCGAATACGGCAACCTTCAGACCGATGAAACTCAGAGCGATTACTTCGTTGCTTTAAAAAAAGCTATTGCAGATAACGGTATAGATGAGGACAAATATCTTGATCTGCTTTACAGTGAGGCGTACTACAAATATAACAGGATAGTTCTGAAAATGGATTTCAATAAAAACCTGTATGATGAAAACGGCAGTGGTACAGACGAGGAGCAGTTCAAAGCATATGTCAAAAAGTCTGATGGAGTGAAGATAATTTCACATATCGTCACACATAGTAACGTATGGAAAGCCCTTATCAAATAATACACAAATAAAAACTCGATAGGGTATGTCATGCCCGGCATTATAAAACATTTAGGAGCTGTTTTCATGAAAAAATCAATTATTTTTATTCTGTGCCTGTTGACATTATACGTTTGTGGGTGTCAGAGCAAAACATCAGCAAAAAGAGACACCTGCATCAAGTTTTGAGTACGAGATCGTCGACTATGACGGATATGTCTCGATACTTCAGTTTAAAGGCTTGGAAAAGGATGTTGTTATCCCAAAGGAAATCGAAGGCTTGCCTGTAAAAGTTATTTCCGACAGTGCGTTTATGGGGACAGAGGTCGAGTCGGTCCGACTTTCAGATACTGTCGAGCGTATAGATGGCAGCTGCTTTTTATAAGTGCCAAAATTTAAAGTCAGTCTATATGGGGAAAGCCTTAAAGACGATCGGTCACGACGCATTTTACAAGTGCGAAGCTTTAGAGGATATCAAACTCAACAAAGGTATTGAAAGCATTGGTTATAAGGCATTTTTAGAATGTACTGCTTTAAAAAATATCACTATTCAAGCACAGTCAAGGAGATCGGAACGGAGGCATTTTATGGGGCCGGACTTACCTCGATACAGTTTGAGGACGGAATAGAAAAAATAGGATCGTATGCAGCATTCTGCAGTAAAGGTACAATAGAGTCTATCACCATACCGGCTTCTGTGACAGAAATAGGAGAATATGTGTTCAATAAGAATCTGAAATCTGTGCACTTTTGGGCGACGCACCGCAGAAAATAGGAACCAATCCTTTCGATGAAAGCACAATAATATATTATAAAAAAGGCACGTCGAACTGGGATAACGAAGCTCTCAGCCAATATCAAAAAACAGCTGAGTAAAGCTTTAAAATCATATTATAAAAAACAGGAGAATCCCATGAAAAAAATACTGACTTCCTTGTTGATACTCCCGATCTTGTTTACTGCCGCTTGTGGGTCAAATAATCATGACGCAAATGCGACCCCAGCCGAATACTTTAATTACACAATAATAGAACAACAAAAATATGTTGTGATAGACGGCTATATCGGTCCTGAAAAAGAATGTTGTGATACCACAGAAAATCAAAAGATCTTCCGGTCAGATCAATAAAGCCGGGCGCTTTTGAAAAAATCTGATATCATCTCAATAGTACTGCCTGACACTATCGAGACAATAACCGAGCGGTCGTTTACTCATTGTTCTGAGCTCAAAAGTGTCAAGGTTGGAAAAAATGTAAAAACAATAGGTGAAGAGGCATTTAACAAGTGCACCTTACTTGAAGAGATTGAGCTTCAAAAGGGCTCGAAAAAATGAACAATAAAGCTTTTTCTTACTGCGAGTCATTAAAGAGCATTACGATACCTGGTACGGTAGAAAGCCTTGGCGCTTCCATTTTTGATTATGCAGGCATTGAAGAACTGAATCTTGAAGACGGGATTAAAAACCTGGGAGTCCAATCATTTGCCGGTCCGGAAAATCTCACATCTGTAACTATCCCGGCAAGCGTCACCGATCTTGGCACCGCAACCTTCGGTTATACGTTAAAGGAAAGCGCATTTCCTTGGCAACGCACCTCAGGAATTCGGAATGATGCCGCTTGGCACGAATGCTGTCGTATATTACAAAAAAGCACCTCCGGTTGGGACAACACGGCTTTAAGAGAAACGAATAGCAGTTGATCGAGGAATAGGATCATAACAGTTATAGAAGGAATCAACTGTCCAAAAGGGCAGCTGATCCCTTAATCATTACTTATTTAACATTTGATAAGCGCTTTTCATACGTTACATTCAGCAAACGCATGTGGGAAGCCTCAGACATCACATTGGCGCTGAATGGGAGCGTCGGGACTGAATTTCCATTGATTGGATATATAAGGACGACGATCTGAAATCACATTACTATTATGCCGATATGCTTATAGAAAAAACAGATGATCATTTATACAAAGTGTCCTTTTGCGGCTACGGGGGTCAAAAACACGGTATTTTGAACAGTAAGCCCGGGCGCTGTGTCAGAACGCAATGTACAATAATCATCGCTGTAATGTGTTATCAGAAGTACTTATAAGCTTTTGAGATATAAGCTTGAGGGACGCGCTAAGGTATGCAGCATTATTTCATCAATGATCTCATTTCTTGCAGCAATGCTGCAATGGCTTGTATTTACGAGTTGCATAGATCTTGATGATTACGGAGTTACAGTCAGTCTGGCAGAATTTATGATTTTGATGGCTGGTTGGCCAGTTGCGATATTGTCATTCATATTGTCAAGCTTTCGCTATAAAGAAAAAATTGAATGATCTGATTTAAATGGAGGTTGCCATGCGTAAATTTGCAGTGATATATATATCATTGATTATAATTATGGTACTGTCAGTGGTTTTTATCGTCAAGCACGAAAAAGTACAACGAAAAATGGATCCTCGGAAAAACGAAAGAACAGGTCGTCGAAAGATACGGTGATTTCATTCGATATGTGCCAATGAGAAGTACCGACGGACAAATACAATACTATATCGCCAGCTACACACTCAAACCGAAAAGGTGGGCTTTCTCGGAACATATAACGGTGTGCTTTTTAGTATTAAATTTGATAAAGACGGGATTGCCTTTGAATGCTATAAAGAGTTGGATGGTGAGGGAGGATAATTCGACAGATATTATAAAGATGGTCTAATGCATCTTATTGCATAACAATTTATTATATAACACAAAAAGGGACTGCAAATGCAGCCCCTTTCTTTATCTGAATGTTGAGTTTATGCTTCGGTATTTCCCTCTGCTTCGATCTCTTTGGTTTCGTCAGCGCTCTTGCCCTTTGAAAGGATCACGTTGGTGATGATTCCGAGGATAAGTGCACAGGCAACTGCGGTGATGGTTACCTTGCCGAACGATACGGTAAGTCCGCCGATGCCGCAGATGAGGATGACTGCTACTACAAAGAGGTTCTTGTTGTCGCCGAGGTCAACATCCTGTATCATCTTAAGACCGGATACGGCTATAAATCCGTAAAGCGTAACGCAAACGCCGCCCATTACGCAGTTCGGAATTGTGGAAAGGAAGGTTACGAACGGTCCGAAGAACGAAATCACCATGCACATTATAGCAGTTGCGATGATGGTCACTACGGAAGCATTGCCGGTTATAGCAACACAGCCGACCGATTCGCCGTAGGTGGTGTTGGGGCAGCCGCCGAAGAGTGAGCCTGCGATAGAGCCGACACCGTCTCCGAGAAGTGTTCTTGAAAGACCCGGATCCTCAAGCAGGTCATGCTCGATGACCGATGAGAGGTTTTTGTGGTCGGCGATGTGCTCGGCAAAGACAACGAATGCAACCGGGATGTATGCCACGGCTACCGTTGCTATATAGTTGCCGTCTATCTCTTTGACACCCTTTATTGCCTCAAGGAAGGTGAAGTCGGGGGATAGAAAAGATGTCCATATTCTTGAATACTTCAAAGTTGATTATCTGAAGCGCCTGATTGTCGGTCATAATTCCGATCACTGTGAATATGGCTGCCGCAGCATATCCTGCAAGTATTCCTATGATGAAGGGGATAAGCTTAGCCATTTTTCTTACCGTAGACCGAGCAGATGGTCACAACAAAGCAGGGTGACAAGTCCGCAAAGGATGCAGATAAGAGGATTTGCAAGGGAGTTGCTGTCAGCGTCAAGAACCTTTCCTTTTTGAAAGATCGCTGACTGCATTTGCTGCAAGCGACAGACCGATGATGGAAACTGTCGGTCCGATAACGACCGCAGGCATAAGCTTGTTGATCCACTTGACGCCTACGAGCTTAACGATTACTGCGATGACTACATATACAAGTCCTGCAAATGCCGCACCGATTATAAGACCAAAGGTAGCCTGCCTGTGCTGAGGCAGCACCTGCGAATGCCGCAAACATAGATCCTATAAATGCGAATGACGAACCGAGGAACACCGGGCTTCTGAACCTTGTAAAGAGCAGATAAACGATGGTTCCGACACCTGCACCGAAAAGAGCCGCCGACTGTGACATTCCGTTTCCGATGATCGTCGGAACTGCGATGGTTGCCGCAAGGATCGCGAGCAGCTGCTGGAACGCAAACACGATCACCTTGCCGAAACTTGGCCTGTCATTGACTCTGTAGGTTAGTTTCATACTTTTTTCCTCCATATCTTGCACACACAGGTGCAAATTAATATAAATTTATTAAACGGGTAATACCCGGTTTAACCGAAAAGCTCTACCGATGTCTTGTCCTCGTACGGCGGCAGCTTTACGCATATGCGCTCGCTTTTGAGGTCGGCATATTTTTGCCTACATAATCGGCTCTGATAGGAAATTCGCGGTGACCGCGGTCTATAAGCACTGCAAGCTGCACCGTGGCAGGACGCCCTTTTGCTATCAGCGCATCTATCGCGGCTCTTGCCGTTCTGCCTGTATAAAGCACGTCGTCCACAAGCACGACATTTTTGTCGGTGATGTCAAATTCAATGTCGGTCGCGTTGACTACGGGGTCGCTTGTCATTTTTGAAAGATCGTCGCGGTAGAAGGTGATGTCAAGCTTTCCGCAGTCTATCTTTTCGCCCTCGATCTTTTCAATGTTTGCGGCTATCATTTCGGCTATCGGCACACCGCGGCGGCAGATGCCGACCAGACAGAGCGAGTCGCATCCGCGGTTTCTTTCGATTATTTCGTAAGAGATCCTTTTTACCGCGCGCATGACCGCATTTTCATCCATTATAAGAGATTTGTACTTCAGCATAAAGATCACCTCAAAAAAAGAGATCCTGCCGTATGCGGCAAGATCTCATGATCGCACAAAAAGCAGCGCACATAATGCGCTTTATCATCAAACCTTGTCGGCATCACGGTACCGCTCTTAAAGAATTGTTTTAATGATGATAACACATAGACTTAGATTTGTAAATAGCATTATGTCAACTTGTAAATAAATTTTGTCGAAACCTTAAACAGCTAATCTTTTAATCCTTGCGGGCAGGTCAGCGACCGGCAGGAGAAGCCATAACACGATCGGCTGTAAGCAGAGCTGAACGACGGTCTGGACAATTCTAAGATAAAAAAACCCTCTACGGTCATGCCGTATTCAAACATAAGCACAAGGCTTGTAAGACCGAGACTGCCTATTATCTGCGTTACGGCAACTGCAATAATGATCCGCGTTATTCTGTAGCTTTTATGCAGGAACAGACCGAACATTGCACCGGTGAACACCTTGGTGAGCACTATCAGCCACGAAACGCCGCCGAAAAGCATGCCCTGTATTATATCTGCGAGTACCGCGACAAGCGTCGAGCCGCGCCAGCCGTAAAGGCAGCCGGTGAGCGCCGTTACAATGAACACCGGCGATATTTTGATAAATGTGCCTACACGGAAGGTGAGACCCATAGGGAATGACAGCGACGAGATAACGGCAAGAGCCGTCATGACGGCGAGCACCGAAATGCGTCTTGTGTAGTAGTGTCTGTACGATTTTTCCATAATAAAACCTCCTTAAAATTTCATCTGCGCGTGAAATAATAAGGAGGTATATATCCGTATTCCGGCGTATCTTCTTACTATAACAGCGGGATGCGGAAACGGCACCGCAAACCGCTAACGGTTTTTCGTCCGGCAGGCAACTCCCGTCCTGCCGGCACTTGACGCGCCGAGACCTACTCTGTATGAGCTAAAAAGCATTGTATCACAAATCATATGCTTTGTCAACCTAAAGCATAGGCTGAAGAAAGTCGACTTATGCGGCAGGGGAAAGTGAAGAAATGTCAGAAATATCAGACGTGCCGGGATCAGCCTTCGGTACAGCCGGGTAGACGCTGTGTACCTTTAAATATTCCTTGACCTTTGTCAAGCCGTCGCCGACTATCTTGATAGTGCGGTCATATGACTTTTCGGCTTTGCCAAGACTTGTGTCCGTAAGGTCAAACTCCGTCTTCCAGTCAGCAACGTTTTTATCAAGAGGAATTATCTGATATACCAGCTTGCCGGTCGCTTTGCTGTAAACATGTTGACCCATGTGGGAAGTATATCGGTGCTTTTCAAGCAGGACGGTTCCGTCGCTGTATTTTGCGAATGTGATGCTGAACAGCACACCGTCCTCTGTATGACCGGTCTTGATCGACGCGCGTTCCCTTCTCTGGTTTGAAACGGCATTGCCCATCGAATAAAGGCAGACTGTCTTGTGATCCGGATCGGTCTCGCTCGTTAAAAGATCAATAGGCTCGACAACATGCGCGTGACCGCCGACTATGACGTCAACGCCCAGGTTGCAAAGCTGCTGCGCTATTTCTATTTGCTTTTTATTGGCTGTTAGGCGGTATTCGTCTCCCCAGTGTATATAAACGACCGTAGCCTCGGCTCCCTGAGCTTTCATGCCGTCGAGCTGCCCCTTAAGATCGGTGTAAAACGCGTCGAGCCGCTCGTAGCTGAATGAATTTATAAGATTTGTGGCTTCGGTTGCAAGCATTATGCCATTGAGAGCCTTTCTGCCTTCCTTGCCGGTCTCGGTCTCATAAGTATAGCAGGTCATGCCTATCTTTATGCCGTTTATATCCTTTACCGTGTATTTAGACTCTTCCTCGGTCTTCATGGTGCCGATACGGTCGATGCCCTCGCTGTCGATAACGTCCAAAGTGCGAAGGAAGCCTTTGAGTCCCTTGTCATACGAGTGGTTATTTGCCGTAAGCAGCATATCAAAGCCGGCGTTTTTGTGGCTGTCACTATACTGTCGGGGCAGTTGAAGGTAGGGTAGCCTGAGTATTTTGCGCCGTCCTCGGTACCCCTTAGGGTGGTCTCAAGATTGGCTACCGCATAGTCGGCAGCGGCAGCGTATTTGCCGAGATATGTATATATTTTGCTGAAATCGTATGTCTTTGTGTTGTTGTCATACGCGCCCGTTATTATAGGCATATGCATGAGCAGGTCGCCGGTCGATGCGATAGTGGCGCTGGCTACCTTGACAATGGGCTCCGGTTCCGGTTCAACCGACACGGTGGAGACGGTGCTCGGCTCGTCGGTGCTTTTTCTTTGGCATGCTTTCAATAAGCTTCATCGCACCTACGGCACAGACCGACATGGCGGCAACTATCAGAAGGGAGAGTATCGCGACCACGATCTTATTGGTCTTACGCTTTCTTGCCTTGCGTTTAGTATGCTGTTCAGACATATTTTAACCTCACAGATAAATATTTTTTGTCATACAGACATATTTTAGATAATTATAGCATATCTATAATGTTTATTCAATAAAAAGTGTTTCCCGACAGATGTCGGTGAATTTTAGTTTAACAACGCAAGTGAACAATGAATTGATTCGTGCGCCGCTGGGGGATCACTTCCGCCGCTTTTTTTACACATATATCATATAGCAATAAATTTTAGTTTATAGGTGAATAGCGTTCTTATAATTAATTGACAGACGTAGGGAACGAGCCCCCAGTGTCGTTCCGTGCGGGCTCAATTGACTTTTTAAGGAACGACACTGGGGGCTCGTTCCCTACAAGTGCACAATTAGATTTTTGGCTTTTTACACCGCTAAACTAAAATTTATCTATGAAACTAAAAAAAACAGACCGGGTAGAATGATCCATCCGATCTGTTATGCTTTTTGCTTTTAACTTTTCTGCTGATTGGATTATCAGTCTATAAATGCGTCGTGAACGACCTGGATTGCTTTGGAAGCGTCTTTTGCATCAATAAGGACCGATATCTTGATCTCGCTTGTGGATATCATGTGAATGTTTATTCCGGCATCGGACAGCGCCTCGAACATTTTGGATGCGACGCCCGGATGTGTCTCCATTCCGGCTCCGACTATAGATATCTTAGCCGAGTTTTCGTTTACAACGACATCCGAGAACTCAAGCAGGGGACGTATCATTTCAATAGCTGCCAGAACATCATCCTTTTTGTGTTTTCGGCACGGTAAAGGTTATATCTTTCGTGCCGTCGCGCCCTACCGATTGCAGGATGATATCAACATTGACATTTTGCGGCTGAGCTGATTGAACACCTTGAATGCGATACCGGGGGTATCATTAAGACCGATTATAGATATTACGAGTATATCCTTGTCACAGGCTACACCCTTGACCAGCATTTTTTCCATTTTTACTGCCTCCTTGACCTTTGTACCTGGTTTATCCTCCAAGCTTGAAAGTACCTCAAGCTCTACATTATACTTCTTCGCCATTTCGACCGAGCGGTTGTTGAGCACCTGAGCACCGAGGGTGGCAAGCTCAAGCATCTCGTCGTACGATATCTCCGACATTTTCTTAGCGCCTTCCACCTTGCGCGGATCGGCAGTGTATACACCGTCAACATCGGTGTATATCTGGCATATGTCCGCACGCATTGAGGCAGCTATCGCAACTGCGCTCGTATCCGAGACCGCCGCGGCCGATCGTTGTTATATCGTCGTATTTGTTTAGCCCCTGAAAACCGGCAACGACAACTATATTCTTTTTGTCAAGCTCGTTCCTTATGCGGTCTGAATTTATCTTCTTGATACGCGCCAGAGTGTGCTTTGAGTCGGTGCTGAAGCCAGCCTGCCAGCCGAGCAGCGATACCGACGGGAAGCCGAGCTTCTGTATCGCCATGGCAAGCAGCGCTATCGAGATCTGCTCGCCAGATGAAAGCAGCATATCCATTTCGCGCTTGGGGGGATTGGACGGATATATCTCCTCAGCCTTTGCTATAAGGTCGTCGGTCGTATCGCCCTGTGCCGAAACGACCACGACAACATCGTTGCCTTTTTTGTAATCCTCGGTCACTATCCGTGCAACATTCATAACTCTTTCGGCGTTTGCAACCGATGAACCGCCGAACTTTTTAACTATCAAAGCCATAAGTTTACTCCTTATTATATATTAAAAGACACCGCCGTCAGTCGAGCAGGCGCATGGTGGAGACTATTTTGCAGCCGCCAAGTCGGGAGAGCTTTTCGGTCAGCTCGTATTCAAAAGCATAAGGTGTTATAAATGCAAGCTCACCCTTGTCCTCGCCGTTTCTGCCGAGCACCTTTATCTCGCCGAACAGCTTTTTCCGCCTCGGCGCGCACTTCGGTGCGGTCACTGTCGGCAAACAGCCTCACATAAAGCCTTAAGGTGTCGTGGGTGTGATCCTCTATATATGATATTCCGGCATCGTCCCAGGAGAGATACTTTCTGGCGGAAAGATGCTTTACACAATCGATAATATCGGCAACCACCGCGCTTGCCGTCGGCAGCTTGCCGGCGCCGCGCCCGTAGAACATGACATCACCTATGGCGTCGCCGCGAACGGTGATGCCGTTGAAAACGTCGTCAACATGCGAGAGCGGATTTTTGTTGCTGACAAACGCAGGATAGACCGCGGCAATGCATTTGCCGTTCTGTGTTCTTTGGCGCGTCCTATGAGCTTTATAACGCATCCGGCAAAGTCGGCATACGCCGTGTCGGCTGAGGTTATTTTTGTGATACCCTCGGTGTATACCTCCTCGGGATAGACGTGCATTCCGAAGGACAGCGCAGCCAAAATACATATTTTGCGGCAGGCGTCTATGCCCTCAACATCGTCCGTAGGATCCTTTTCGGCATAACCCAGACGTTTCGCTTCGGCAAGTGCGTCCTCGAAGGTTACACCGTCGCTGAACATTCTGGTCATAATGAAATTAGTAGTGCCGTTAAGTATTCCCTGTACCGCGTAGAGATCGTTTGCGGCAAGGCACTGGGCTATGGGACGCAGCACCGGAATACCTCCGCCGACGCTGGCTTCAAAAAGGTAGTTCACATTATGCTTTTCCGCAATGTGCAGCAGCTCGGCGCCCTTCCTTGCGACCAGCTCCTTGTTGGATGTCACAACACTTTTTCCGGCCTCAAGACAGGCTTTTGTAAATTCATAAGCCGGGTTGAGTCCACCCATAAGCTCTGCCACGACCCTTACGTCGGGGTCGTTGAGTATTATCCCGAAGTCCTTTATGAATTTTTCACTGTAGGATAGACCCGAAAACTCACGCAGGTCAAGTATGTATTTAATGTTGATCTCGTTTTTAGCCTTTTTTGAAATGATCTCCGCATTTTTCAGCAGCACCTCGACAACGCCCGAACCGACGGTGCCATGACCCATAACAGCAATGTCTATCATATCTTCAACCTTCCCATGATTCATTATTAAGCGGTCTGCCTGACCGAGATGACGCCGCCGGTCGCCGACAACGCACCTATCATTCCGGCAACGTCAAATGAGCCGTCCGGTATGCGGATCGACACCGATACCGACGCTTTGCCCGAAAGCGGCAAGCCCTGATTTACGGTCAGGATATTGCAGCCGCAGCTGTAAAGCACCGACAAAAAAGCCGACAAAACGCCTTCCCTTGTCACGCAGCACCGCGTACAGCGACACTATTCTGCCGAAAAGGATTGGAATATTCAAACACCGAATCCTTATACTTATAATACGCACTTCTCGATATTCCGCACATCTTTGAGGCTTCGCTTGCGGTTCTTGCCTTGCCTGATGCGATAAGCCCCTTTGCTTCGGCTACCTTTTTGAAAACCTCGGGCAGTGCGTTTATGTTCACGAGCAGCATACCGTTACCCAAAATATCCACCTGCCAAGTACAATGTATTTGAACAACAAACACTATAACACATAACATGTTGTTTTTCAAGGATAATTTTTCATATTTTTAAATTTTTAGTTCATAACATTTCTGTACGGGCAGAATACGGGTGTACATGATATTAAGCGAAAGGTTCGGGAGTGTTATTTTGACTATAGAAAGCAAGAGAGCGTTTTTAATAAATACGGCGTTTTTGCGACTGTGTCGGTGCTGAGCTTTGTCTCCTTAAAGCTGCTTGCCGGTCCGCTTTTTCCCGTTTGCGGCTGCGTTTGTTTTGACCGTTTCGCTCCAGCGGTTTATAAGAAAATGGTCGTCAAGGTTAAGGCTTCGAAAAAAGGCGGCGTCAGTGGCGGTCGTCATGGCGGTATACGCCATTGCAGGGGGGACTTATAGTTCTTATATGCTATGCGATATACAGGCAGCTCGTGACGCTGATAGCGGCGCTGCCGCAGTATACCGAAAGTCTGCTCGAAAACATCGAGCGCCTTTCCGACCGGTACAATGAGTTTATAGGCAGCATGCCGTCCGTTATAACAAACACATTTGACGGATTTCCGTCTGCTGCCGCAGAGACCGTGACAAAAAGAGGCGCGGAAAAGGCGGCTGAAATTGCGGCATCGGTGGCGTCGGGGGTGCCGTATTTCGTATTTTCGGTCGGCGTGATGATAATAGCCAGCGCATACCTTGCAAAGGATTACGATGAGATATGCTCGTATCTTACAAAACGCCTGCCTGATAAAACAGCGGAAAATCTCCGCTTTGCAAAGGACGTCATACTGAAAAACTTCCTTAAAATGATGCGCGGATATCTGCTGATAATGCTTATAACGTTTTCCGAGCTGTTTTTTGGCTTTCTCATCCTGCGCCTTAAATACGCGCTCTTAACCGCCGCGGTAATAGCGGTTATAGATATTTTTCCGGTGCTTGGCTGCGGTACGGTACTGATACCGTGGGCAGTGTTCTGCGCTCTTACGGGCAATATGCGGCTGGCTTCCGGCCTTGTCGTGCTGTACCTTATAATAACGGTAATAAGGAATTTTATTGAACCTAAAATCATAGGCGGCAAGGTGGGCGTGCATCCGCTGATTATGCTTGCGGCGGCGTTTTTGGGACTTAAGGTTTTCGGAGCAGGCGGAATACTTCTGCTTCCCGTTTTCGCTATAATCGTAAAAGCTGGCTTGAAAGCAAAGGACGGCTGCCGAAGGTTCGGAATAAAACAAAGGCGGCGCGCCGCTCAAAAGCGTGCTGCTTTGACAGCATGAAGAAAAAGAAATGTAAAAAACTCGGAACAAAAGCGGAATAGTAAGGCAAGGCGGCGGCGGTCGGCATAAAATGTAAAGGGCGGATGCGCTGTGCGGAATACGGCATATTGTTTCCGTCCTGAGCTAAAGGCGGTGGCTTAATCAGCACCGTCATCAATGGAGGGAAAACAAATGAAAAAGGCCATGCTCGTCACTACGACGGCGACTTTTGCCAACAAGGGCGCAGATGTCCTCCGCAGAAACGGCATAGCTTCCGAGATCCGCAAGGCGGCAGGCGGCACTGCCGCAGGCTGCCTTTTCGGTATAACGGTCGCAGCTAAAGATCGCGAAGCCGCTGTGCGTGCCCTTGAAAGTTCGCATGTCAGAGTGATATCGCTAAAGGGAAGTGCAGTCGTGATATACTTTGACAATGCCGCAACGACCGGAACCAAGCCGCCACAGGTGATAGCCGCTGTGACAGGCGCGCTTAAGGATTTGTCGGTCAATCCCGGGAGGGGGCGGCTATGAACGCTCGGTCGGATGTACGGAAAAAATATATGAGGCAAGACGCAAATTATCATCGTTTTTCGGCGCGGACGCCCCGGAGCGTGTCGTGTTTACAGCCAACTGCACCACCGCTGTCAATACGGTTATCAAAGGAATAAGTAAGACCGGGCGACCATGTCGTAACGTCAAGCCTTGAGCACAACGCGGTCGCAAGACCGCTTTACAGGCTTTCGAGGGAAGGCGCTGATGTTGACTGCGCCGAGGTCATATTCGGCGATGAGGAAGCGACTGTCCGCTCGTTTGAACGGCTGATAAAAAAAGAACACAAGACTCGTTATCTGCACCCACGCATCAAATGTCACCGGCACGGTGCTGCCCATAGAAAAAAATAGCCGCGATATGTGCCGAACGCTCGGTGCCGTTTGCGGTTGACGCCGCGCAGACCGCCGGGATACTCGATATAAATATGATGCAGCAGAAGATAGATTATCTCTGCATAGCTCCGCATAAAAGGGCTTTATGCTCCCATGGGCACGGGCGCTCTGATAGCTCTCGGAAACATCCCGGTGCCGCTTACCGAAGGCGGTACGGGGTCAATGTCGTCAAGCTATGAGCAGCCGGCAGAGCTTCCTGACAAACTGGAAAGCGGAACTTTAAATGTCCCGGGTATAATCGGCATGTCGGCAGGAATAGACTTTGTAAAAAGTAAGACCGTGCCTGCCATATATAAGCATGAGCTCGGTATAATATCTTATATTTATGACCGCCTGTCGGCAACGCCGGGCGTTGTTCTTTATACCGAAAAGACCTGCCCCCGGCAGAAATGTTCCGACGCTGTCATTCAATGTAAAGGGACTTGGCAGCGAGGAGACCGCTTCAAGGCTTTCCAAATACGGAATAGCGGTCAGGGCGGGGCTTCACTGTGCTCCCATGGCGCACAGAAGGCTCGGAACGGTCGATATCGGGACTGTAAGGATATGCAGTTCGGTGTTCAACACCGCCTCTGATGCCGATAAACTCATATATGCAGTGCAAAAATGTACTGTATAAAAAAATTGCCGGAAGATATAAAAAAATTAACAAATACACTTGATTATGCATAACATCTTATGCTAAAATAGCATAGTAAGCGAAGTATCAACGGAAAAGGAGTACGCAGTGATGGCAGCTTTTTTTGCTAATGCTTTTGAAGCGATAGGCGGCTTTTTTACACAGATATTTATGGCGCTTATCGACATCCGCTTCGGATGTGATAGATATACTCATCATTGCGTATATCATATATAAAGCTATAGGCTTTTTCAAGGAAACAAGGGCGAAAAATCCTCATAAAGGGTCTGCTTTTGCTGCTGGTCGTCTGGATACTTGCTCAGTGGCTCGACCTTATAAGCCTTAAATGGATCCTTGTAAAATTCTTTGACTATGCTATAATCGCCGTGGCTATCATCTTCCAGCCGGAGCTGAGACATGCTCTTGAGCGTGTGGGACACAGCAGCTTCGGCTGGTTCGGATCAAGCCATAAATCGGCTGAAAACACAGTCCTCAAAAAGGTGCATTGACGAGACCTGCCGTGCCTGCGGCTCAATGCAGGAGCAGAAAATAGGCGCCCTGATCGTTTTTGAAAGATCCACACCGCTCGGTGAAATCATTTCGACCGGAACCGAGATAGACGCCGAGGCGTCTCAGGAGCTGGTCGGCAACATATTCTATCCGAAGTCGCCGCTGCATGACGGCGGTCTTGTGATACGCGACGGAAGGCTGGCTGCCGCCGGATGTATCCTGCCGCTTACCTCAAACAATGAGCTTAGCAAGGAACTTGGCACGCGCCACCGTGCCGCTGTCGGTATGAGTGAGACGTCGGATGCCGTCGTCGTGGTAGTGTCCGAAAGAAACGGGCAAGATCTCGGTCTGCGTCAACGGCGCTATTGAGCGGAACTATAATCAGATTAGTCTTAGAGAACGGCTTTATTCCGAGCTTTTGCAGACCGGAACGCAGGAAAACAAAAATCCGATATCCAAATTTTTCAGACGCAAGGATAAGGATAAGGAAGAAAACACCTCAGATAAATAACTAAAGTCAGATCAAAAAAGAAAGGAGCGCGGCGGCATGAGCAGATTCAATCCTCTGGCAGC